>JADMIO011167717.1_pt1 | contig 72678 bp, 61 predicted proteins | sample 8958161 | NCBI WGS metagenome assembly JADMIO01 (sample SAMN16585339, study PRJNA669376) | soil metagenome | isolation source: Crop rotation soil | place: USA: Cullars Rotation, Alabama | collected 2011 | reverse complement strand
GACAACTTGTCCACGTGGAATTCTAAGCTTAGGATCCCAATGTGCTGGAAAGGTAGGTATAAAACCACAACAAGGCCCTGGCGAAGAAAAACTCCGCTGGAACTGGAACACGCCGATTGTATTTGGCGCAGCTAATAAAAAGAACTTATACATGAGCAGCCAGTACTTATACAAATCAATAGACCAGGGTAGAAACTGGACCCGTATATCCCCGGATCTTACAACCAACAATAAGGAAAAACAAAAGCAGGAAGAAAGTGGCGGTCTCAGTGCCGACAATACATCAGCCGAAAATCATTGTACCATATTCACTATTGCAGAATCACCATTAGATGAAAAAATGATTTGGGCCGGTACCGATGATGGAAATCTTCAATACACATTAGACGCCGGTAAAACATGGAAGAATGTAGCGGCAAATTATACAAGTGCAGGCATACCTGCGCAAACATGGCTTAGCAGCATTGAGCCTTCACGGTTTGATAAAAATATAGTGTACGCCACATTTGACAATCACATGTATGGCGATCATAAAACGTATGCAGCTGTTTCGAAGGACATGGGTAAAACATGGACCATGTTTACCAATAGCGACTTCACCGGCTTTGCACATAAAATAAAAGAAGACACAAAGAATAAAGATTTATTATTCATCGGAACAGAAATGGGGTTATTTGCCTCGCTGGATGGCGGTAAGGATTGGTTCCGTATGAAAAATAAAATTCCGGAATATGTATTGGCACGAGATATACAAATTCATCCAACTACACATGATTTGATAATAGCCACACATGGCCGTGGTATTATTATCATTGATGATATTTCTCCAATGCGTAGTATGACAAAAGAAATTGCGGAAAAAGATGTAGTGCTGTTTCAAACGCCACCACTTGTATTATCAATGGGACAATTTGGTAATGGTGGCTTTCCAAGCACCGGCGGATGGATGGCACCTAACCCCGTATCCACACCACCATTAAAATACTACCTGAAAGAAAGATTGAGCACAGGCGATGCGAAAGCAGATATCTATGATGCAAATGGGAAGCTGGTGCAGTCAATACCCGGCAGTAAAAGAAAAGGCCTTAACATGGTTAGCTGGAACCTCCGGATGAATCCACCCAAAGTTGCAACTGGCGGTACCAAGTTAGATTTCTCTGGCTTTGTTGCGCCAATGGTATTGCCCGGCGATTACACCGTGAAATTAAAAGTGGGTGATTCTGTGTACACATCCAAACTGAAAGTAGTGCATGATGAATCCAATAAAGATTTTACGCTGGAAGATCGTAAGCTGCAATACAAAACGGCTATGGAGTTGTATAACATGCATGAGCAACTGGCAGCCGTTGTAGATACGATTAACGAAAAACAAAAAATAATAAAAGAGAATCTCAGCAAAGTAACTGACTCTACGTTAAAAAGAACCATGATTGCTTATAATGATGAACTGGAAAAACTGAGGGCAGAATGTTTGGCTACAAAGCAAAAATCAATCTTCGCTGATGAGAAAAAATTAAGAGAAGAAATTTCGGAAGTATATGGTGCAGTAAGCGGACAGGAAGCTGCTCCCTCCAATATGCAGATACAAAGAGCCGCTACACTAAAACAGGAAGTAAAAAAGAAGGAAGATAACAACAAGCAAATTTTAAAGAAGTATGACGCAACTGTTATCGAGGGACTTAAAAAAGAAGGATTGATTAAGCCTGTAGTAAAACCCGGCGAAAAGAAACCTTTCTAAGAGAACATATTTATAAACAAACAAGAAGCCGTTATCTTTCGTTGATAGCGGCTTTTTTATTACCAGTGATATTAACACAGAGTTTATGAGTTAAGGAGTTTCACGGAGTTTTCTCTGTGTTACTCTATTTCTCTGTATCTCAGTGTTGAGTTGTATTTGCTGAATAGCAGCACCATCGCTTGGTAAATATTTTTAATAAGCATATTTTTTTGCTACCGGCAGTCATATTTCAGCCAAACAATCACAGACCCTTATTTAAATTCCGTAAATTCCCTTTCCAATTTTATCACACATGAGAAAAATAATCTTCATTGCCTTGCTTTTTGCAAGCGCATCTGCAATTGCACAAAAAAAAACCGCATCAGCACCTGTCAGTAATTCATCTGCAGATGCCGATTCTGTTTTATTAACCACAACAAAGTATCGCCTCGTCGGCCCATTTCGTGGCGGAAGAAGCGGTGCCGTTACCGGCAGCTATAAAAACAAGAACACTTTTTACTTCGGTGCTACCGGAGGGGGTGTATGGAAAACAAGTGATGGCGGCAGCAACTGGAAAAACATTTCAGACAAATTTTTTGGTAGCTCTATCGGAGCTGTGTCAGTAGCACCATCAGATGAAAACGTTATTTATGTGGGCGAAGGGGAGAACACCATGCGCGGTAATGTAAGCGAAGGATTGGGTGGTATGTGGCGTAGTGATGATGGTGGCCGCACCTGGAAAAATATTGGATTGAAAGATGGCCGGCATATTATCCGCATTGTTATTCACCCAAGAGATCCTAACACCGTTTGGGCAGGAGTAATGGGACATTTATTCGGCCCGAATGAGGAAAGAGGAATTTATAAAACAACTGATGGTGGTAAAACATGGAAAAGAACATTGTATGTGAATAACCAAACCGGTTGCAGCGATCTGGTAATGGAACCGGGCAATCCTTCTGTTTTATATGCAGGTACATGGCGGTTAATTCGTACACCTTACTCATTGGAAAGTGGTGGTGATGGATGCGGTCTTTGGAAAAGCACAGATGCCGGAGAAACCTGGACAAATATTTCTGCAAAAAAAGGATTGCCAAAAGGGGTGTGGGGTATAGTGGGAGTAGCAGTGGCGCCTTCCAATCCGGATAAAATATACTCTCTTATTGAGAACAAAGACGGTGGAATGTTTATGAGTGCAGATGGTGGTGAAACATGGAAACTTACAAGCAGTGACAATAATATCCGTCAGCGGGCATGGTACTATACCAAAGTATTTGTAGATCCCAAAAATGAAAATATTGTGTATGCGCCGAACGTAAATTTTATGCGCAGTATCGATGGTGGTAAAACTTTTCAGAGCATGAGCACACCACACGGAGATCATCATGACCTGTGGATAGATCCGGAAAACGGTAGCAGAATGATTGTTGCCGATGATGGCGGCGCACAGGTTTCGTTTGATGCAGCTAATAATTGGAGCACTTATCTGAATCAACCAACAGCACAGGTGTACCGCTTAAGTACAGATAATGCATTTCCTTACCGGATATTGGCCGGGCAGCAAGACAATACTGCATTTCGAATCAGGAGCAGTACTTATGGTGCTGCTATTACAGAAACAGATATGGAGAATGCTGCGGGTGCAGAAAGCGGATATGTGGTAGCCGATCCATTAAATCCTGATATTACTTATGGAGGTAACTATATGGGAATGTTGCAAAGGCTTAATCATACTACAGGCGAAAGCAGGTTAGTGAATGTGTGGCCTGTAGATAATATGGGTGCAGGCGCAGAATCTGCGAAGTATCGCTTTCAGTGGAACTACCCGATTTTTTTCTCGCCGCATAATCCTAAAAAATTATATGCAGCCGGTAATCATTTGTTTGTTACAGAAGATGAAGGTAAAAGCTGGAAACAAATTTCTCCGGATCTTACTACTGATGATAAATTAAAGCAGGCTTCAAGTGGCGGCCCGATTACAAAGGATAATACAAGTGTGGAATATTATTGTACCATTTTTACCGCAACAGAATCATGGCTGGAAAAGGATTTGCTATGGAGTGGCAGCGATGACGGATTATTACACATCAGTAAAGATGGTGGCAGCAACTGGGAAAATGTAACGCCAAAGGATAGTCCCAAATGGATGATGTGGAATTCAATAGATGTAGATCCTTTTAAGAAAGGTGCAGCGTATGTAGTTGGTACCCGGTACAAAATGGATGATTTCAGGCCCTACATTTATAAAACAGAAGATTATGGAAAAACATGGAAACTGATTACCAACGGTATTCCTGCCATGCACTTTACAAGGGTAGTGAGGGCCGATAAAAAAAGACAAGGCTTACTTTATGCAGGTACTGAATATGGAATGTATATTTCTTATGATGATGGCGCCAGCTGGAAATCTTTTCAGCTAAACCTGCCGGTAGTACCCATTACCGATTTGCTGATAAAAAATAATGATCTGATAGTAGGCACACAGGGCAGGAGTATTTATGTAATTGACGACCTTACGGTATTGCAGCAAAAAAATACAGCGGTAACGAATAAAAATCTTCATGTGTTTGATGTAAACCCTGCTTACAGAACAACTGGCGGCGGTGGACGATTTGGTGGTGGTACTATAAGCAATGCCGGGGCAAACCCGCCAAAAGGTGTAGTGATAAATTATTATTTAAAAAATATAACTGACTCAACCAAGCTGTCGATAGAAGTACTGGATAAAAACAGGAAGACGATAAAAACATTTTCTACTTCATCTAAAGAAAATAAAATAGATATCAGCAAAGGCATGAACCAGTTTATATGGGACATGAATTATCCCGTAGCAGAAAAAGGAGATGCCGGGCTTATATTATGGAATGGATCTGTGGGTGGGCCTAAAGCTGCACCAGGTCAGTATTTTGCCAAAGTAAAATCAGGAAACGATTCAACAGAAGTGGCGTACACTATCATTGGCGATCCGAATTATAAAATTTTGCAGGCTGATTATGAGGAACAATTCAATCATTTGATTACTGTCAGAGATAAGTTTTCTGAAGTAATGAAGGCATTGAAAAATATCAGCGAAATACGTCAGCAGATGAATGACTTTAGCGCAAGATCTGGTAAAGACATACCAAAAGAAATAAAGCAGCAGATTGACACTATCAATAAACAAATGACAGTAGTGGAAGAAGCATTGCATCAAACCAAAGCCAAAAGTGGCCAGGATGTATTGAATTTTCCGATACGGCTGGATGATAAACTTTCTGGTGTATATAATGCAGCATCAGCAGGAACAGCCGCTCCCTCTAAACAGGCAAAAGAAGCTTATGCAGATTTGGCTTCATTGATAGATGTACAATTGAATACCTTGAAAAAAATAATGACTGAAGATGTAGCGAAGCTGAACCAACTGATACATGAGAAAACGGTACCGGTGATCGGGTTGAAGAAAGAGTAGTTACGGGTTTAGAGTTGCGGGTTTGGGGTTCAGCGTGATGAACACTGGTTGCTGGTTTTTAGTTGCTGGTTGGCGTGATGACTTTGAGATTTTGAATGAACGCCGAACCCCGAAAGGGTTCAATGTGAATAGCCATGGGTGCAACCCATGGCGTAATGCAGATGGGTTCAAAATAATTCAAAAAAAGCCGCTTCAAATCGAAGCGGCTTTTTTATTATTTATTTACGATAATTTTTTGTGTTCGTTCTTTCATCAGTGCAATCGCTTCTTCTCTGCTGGAAAAAGTATTATCAATATTTACAAGGTTATCAGCAAGCTTGTTGTAGTTTTTTGTCATCAGCCAGATAAAAATATGCAGGTAGTGTACACTGTCAAATACAAATGATTTCTTTTCTGCAAACTCACTTTTCATTTTCAAAAACTCTTCCGGTATTTCTGTATAGTGCATACCCGGGCGAAGGTGGTGTACTGTATGATAACCATCATTCCAGCACATGTGGTTGTATTTGGTATTGATGCAATTGATAGCACTGGTAAAATTATCTTCTGTATTATTTTTATCAATAAAAGAATGCTGTGCCCAGTTGCCAAGCATCATTACTACACGGGCAAATACAAAGGGGATAATGAAAATCCAGAGAGTAGCCTGCAGGTTCACGAAACACATACCCACACAAAAAAGATAAAAAGAAATTTCGCCATAGCTAAGGCGCATATATAATTTCTTCCTTTTACGGTTGAAGAGGTACATGAAAGTATCGCGGAAACCAAGAAATAAAAACCGTCCTACATATTTCAAAAAATCAGGAAGGCTATCTCTCTTGTATTTCATAGTGCTGCTGGCATCATCTTCCTGGTTATTTTCTACGTGGTGCATAGCCATGTGGTGCACAAAATATGTTTCAGGGGTATGTCCAAAAAACGGGCATACAAACCAAATGGTATAGTGATAAAGCCAGGTATAGCCTTTTTTAAAAAGCTTGCGGTGGCTGATGCAATGCAACATCAAACCAAAACGGCCCTTGAAATACATTTGCGAAAAATAGAAATAGGGGACGTACGCCAACCACCAGTACCAACCTTGTAACAGGGGCGTGTATAAAATAATAGCCACAGGAATTACAAGAATATTAATGGCTGTTAAGAGGTGTATAAATGGAAGATCCCTTTTATCATTGATATAGTTCAGCCAAAACTTCTCGTAACGGGTAAATTCTTTTGGTTCTGTGTAAACAGGGTCAGTAAGTGCTGTCAGTGCCTTCATTAAATGGTATTCTTTTTTTCTTACAACCGGCGGGCAAGTCTTTAGACACAGTTTTCAACTGTTGCGGGAATAGCTGGTGGTAGAATGGCGTGAAATTAAGGTTTTCCAGCTAAATAAAGCCTGATGCTTCCAACCGTTTAAACATAAACGGTTGGAAGTCAGGCTTTGTTACATAGGAATCAATATATTTTTGGGATTTAGATAAGGTTTAAAAGGTTCCTTATCTAAATGAATTTCAAAATTTAGCTTCAAAGCGCAAACGACAGTATAAACTTTTGAAACCTCTTGAACCTTTTAAACTTCTCAAACTTTGTTCCTCACCTTGGTAGTACCGCCGCCGTCGAGGGTAAGATCTACAGGCTTATTAGTTTGCCATGCGCCCCTTGTAAAATCAGGAATGTCTACCGTTCTCGATTTTTTGGCAACTGATCTTCCGCTTAGTGGAAGAATGCAGCTCCAGGAAGCAGCATCATACACATTTTGGTCAAGCGGTAAGCCGTTACGCAAACAGTCAATCAGTCTCCAGTCCATTATAAAATCCATACCACCATGTCCGCCTACTTCTTTGGCAATGGTGCCGATATGATTAACAATAGGCGGTGAATACTTTTTATATAAATCATCCAGTTCCTCTTTTTTTATCCAGCTATGGCCAAAGGCAATTTTTTCAGGCCCCGGATATTTTTGTGCCACACCTTTTGTACCGCTAAGCAAATGCAAACGGCTATACGGACGAAGCGATGAAACATCATGCTGCAGCATAATTGTTTTGCCCTTGTTTGTTTTAATGATAGAGGTATTCATATTGCCGCGATATGGCTTATTGGTAAACTCTGTAAAGAATGGATCTTTTGCTGCCATTTCATTGGCCAGGTTGTTCAGTGTAAAATCATTGCTGCTCATACTTACCAGGTGATCCATTTTATCGCCACGATTAATATTGAGGCATTGTGCTATTGGGCCAAGTCCGTGTGTAGGATAAAGATTCCCATTGTGCTGAAAATTTTGTTTCAGCCGCCACATATCAGCGTAAGCATTTTTATTAAAGAGCCATGCCCTGCTCAGGTCGTGGATATAAGCACCTTCAGCATGTATCAGCTCACCAAACATTCCATTGCGGGCCATAGTTAGTGTAAGCAGCTCAAAGAAATCATAACAACAGTTCTCCAGCATCATACAATGCTTCTTTGTTTTTTCAGATGTTTCTACTAATTCCCAGCAATCATCAATAGTTAATCCGGCATTTACTTCGGTAGCAGCATGTTTATCATTCCGCATAGCATGCAGGGCAATGGGGGCATGCAGGTGCCACGGTGTAGGTGTGTACACCAAATCAATATCATTGCTTTCGCACAAAGCTTTCCACCCGTCTTCACCGCTGAACTCTTTGGCTTTGGGGCGTCCCATTTTTTCAAGCGTCTTTTGAGATTTGGCAACACGATCAGGATATTTATCGCACAGTGCTACTATTTCCAGTCCATCAATATAACTTAAGCGTTCTACAGCCTCCGATCCCCGTTGTCCCAAACCAATAACACCTACCCGAACGGTTTGAATTTTCGGTGCTGCATAACCACTCATATTAAATCGTTGGCCGTTATTTTCCATACGGGAAGAACGATCCATCTGTTCATCACTGGTGCCAACTACTTTGGCAAAAGAAGGGATGCCTGTAGCCAGCACACCGCCGCCTACAGCAAGATTGCGAAGAAAATTTCTACGATTCGTACTCATGTGTAAAAAACTTTTAGGTTTATAGCAAGTTCTAAAGGGAAAAGGTACAATATTGAAGGGGAATAAAGTCGGACAAACGTTTGCCAAAATTTATTGACCCGGCAACATTAACAGGGATGAGCAAATACAACTCAACACAGAGTTAACGAGTCGAAGAGTTTCACGGAGGTATCTCTGTGTACCTCAATTTCTCTGTATCTCTGTGTTGATTGTATTTCCTGAATAGCGAACAGGACGATGATAGTAGTACAACAGCTCGGTCAATAATTATAGTGTAAATAAAAGGGTTATAAAAAACATTCAGTAAGCTATGTACTCAACTCCTTATCTCTTTTCCTCTCTTTCAAACTCTTAGTCCCTACTCATCCAGCAACCCCGGCCTTCTCTGCTTAGTCCGCAATATAGATTGTTCGTGCCGCCATTCTTCTATTAATTTATGATTGCCGCCCATTAGTATTGCCGGTACTTTCCAGCCACGAAAATCTTCTGGCCTTGTGTACACGGGAGGTGCCAATAAATTATCCTGGAACGAATCAGTCAGGGCAGAAGTTTCATCACCTAATACACCCGGCAACAGGCGACCAATAGCATCAACTAAAATTGCAGCAGGTAATTCGCCACCACTCAATACATAATCACCAATAGAAATTTCTTTGGTAACAAAATGTTCTCTTATTCTTTCATCAATGCCTTTGTAATGGCCGCAGATAAATAAAAGATTTTTTTTCAGGGATAGGCTGTTCGCCATTTTCTGATTCAGTAATTCACCATCGGGAGTAAGAAAAATAATTTCATCAAATTTTTTATTGATAGATAATTCTTCAATGGCTTTTGCCAATGGCTCACACATCATAAGCATACCTGCACCGCCGCCAAACTGGTAATCGTCTACCATGCCATATTCGTTCACTGCCCACTTGCGGAGCTGGTGAACTTCTACAGTAAGCAAACCCTTTTCCTGCGCCCTTTTCATAATGCTATGGGCAAAGGGGCTTTCTAATAACTCTGGTAAAACAGTAAGGATGTCGATATGCATGGCGCAAAGATAGCAGCCAATTAATTACAGGAAACATTAACCGAAGCCCTGCCTTCATTTACTTCACGATCTGTAGTTACTACCTGTATTTTATAATTAACTCCTGTTGCGGCAGTAATGCTTTCACTAAAACTAAGTGTAGCTGCCGCCGGAAATTTATGTACATCCATTAATAAAGCACCCGTATTGGTATTGGTAACATGAATATGTACTTCGGCAATGTATTCGTTATCAGTAACCGTTCCACTGATGGGAATAGATTGGCCATTGGTAAATATTTGACCATTTAATGGATTATTGATAGTGATAATGGGTGGGGTAGTATCAGTTTTGTCTTTATTCTTCGAGCAGGAAGAACCTGAAAGAATGAAGGAAAGAAAAAATAAAGCGATAGCTGTTTTCATGGTGGATAAATCTACAAAAACTTTTACTCATCTAAAAACTCCCCCAAATCCCGTCTTTCCTTTTTGGTAGGGCGGCCAATTTTACTTGGTCGCTTGCCCGTATTAAAGCTGGCGGCCTGGTATTTCAATCTTTCCAGTTCTTCTTCAGGAGTAATATCCAGGTAGTATTTTATAGCTTCCTCATATTTTACACGGGTGTGTAAAAGGCCAATTACTTTTATTCTCCATTTTTTCCCTTCTGTTCTTACATCATATATATCTCCCAAATGCACATTTTTGCCCGGTTTGGCTTGCTCTTCCTGGTACTTTACTTTGCCACCATTGCAGGCAGTAGTAGCCAGGCTTCTTGTTTTGAACAAGCGGATAGCCCATAGATATTTATCGAGACGGAGTTTTTCCTGGTTCAATTGTTTTTCTCCTTTTTCTTTTTAGTTTTTATTGCCTCTTTAAACTTGAGATAAGGTACTGGTGCGAAATAGAATTGCTTTTCAGGGAAATTTGATAAGTAACGTTTAGGAACAATTTCAGCAAAAATTACAGAATAGAAATATATTTTATGGTAAGCATCTATTCCTACATTTTCAATCATAAGATCATGAATATTCTTAAACTTCTTAAAAAAGAATAGCATATACTCTTCTTCTTTTAAAGACAAGTTGCCCTCTATTATTATTTCTTCGATGTCACCTGAATCAGAAAGATTAAGCGTTACAATTCCACTATAAATCTTTTCTGGATCATTGAAATAGCGAAGTATTTTTGGAGTGTTTAAGGTTTTTAATACATCCGTAAATGATTCTTCGAAAGACTCACCTTCCATGTCATAAGTAGGGGCTTTTCGTTTTACCAGGTAATCAAGTAAATCCTGATCATCTAGTCTGTGGGTAAAAGTAGTTGGGTCTTTGGTAAAATGCTCCGTAATCTTGAGTTTAGGATTTTCTATCAGTGACATATTATCCTGTGGTTTTTTGTACGTGTCCAACACTCCAACATTAATGCTATAGACAGTTCCTTTTTTAAGTACCCCATTTTCATATACTTCTTTTATCACTACTTCTTCCCGATTTCTAGAAGATATATAACGATAATATTTCCAGGTGCCGTCCCTTTTTCGGTCTTTAAATTCACCTTCCAGGCGGTAATTAGTCGATCTTGGTGTATAGGTAATTTCCATTTCAAAATCGCCGGTGCCATCTTTGGTCAACACTTTTCCTGTGGAATCTATGAAATCAAGTATTGTATAATTGATGTCATCTCCTGCATAGTTGATCTTTAACCATAGTTTTCCATTTTCATGGTAATAGTCCCAAATGCCATACCTGTAATTTTTGATATAACTTCCCGAAGCTTTGATTTTTCCATCGGGATAATAAAAAGAAAAGGGGCCATGTTTTTCTCCAATGGTTGAGTAGGTTCCTTCCATCTCCAGTGTATCATTCATGTAATAATCCGTTACATAACCCGAATAAAACCAGAAAGTATCAATAACAATATTGCCAAACCTGTAATAAGAAGCAAAAGGCTTCTCACAGATTTGCCATCTTGAGTTCATATACAAAGTGTCAGACCGCTGACACCACGCTATAGACCTGGCACAGAAAAAAAATAAAATAAAGAAGACAAATTGTATTAGAGCCTTCCTCCTCATAGAATAGTTGGTTTATTCTGCAAAAAACTTATGGAAATAAGGAATAGTCTCAATCCCCTTATAATAATTCTCAATATTATATTTTTCATTCGGGCTATGCAGGTTATCGTTATCCAAACCAAAGCCCATGAAAATTATTTTAATACCTAATTCTTTTTCTAAAATAGAACAGATAGGAATACTGCCACCACCACGAACAGGAATGGGTGCTTTGCCAAAAGTAGTTTCAACAGCTTTTGACGCAGCTTTATATCCTTTGCTGTCAATCGGCGTCATGTAAGGCTCACCACCATGATGCAACTCTGCTTTTACGTCAACCGATTTTGGTGCAATAGATTTAAAGTATGCCAACAGCTTCTCTGTTATTTTATCAGAAGACTGATTAGGAACCAAACGGGCGGAAATTTTTGCAAATGCTTTTGATGGTAAAACTGTTTTTGCACCTTCGCCCGTGTAACCGCCCCAGATGCCATTTACTTCAATCGTTGGGCGGATACCAGTTCTTTCATAAGTGCTGTAGCCTTTTTCTCCCCACAATTCTTTTACACCCAGCTCATCCATATATTCTTTTTCATCGTAAGGTGCTTTGTTAATCAATGCCCTTTCTTCCGGTCCTGCAACAACTACATCATCATAAAAACCAGGTATGGTAATATGATTGTTTTGATCATGACAGCTTGCTATCATTTGTGCAAGAATCGTAATCGGGTTAGCAACAGCACCTCCGTATGTTCCGCTATGTAAATCTCTGTTAGCTCCCGTTACTTCCACCTGTATATAGCTCAATCCACGAACACCAGTATCCAGTGAAGGATTTTCCATACTCAGCATAGAACTATCGCTTATTAAAATCACATCTGCTTTCAATAGTTCTTTATTCGCTGCAACAAATTTTCCCAAATTAGGAGAACCCACTTCTTCTTCCCCTTCAATCAGGAATTTGATATTCGTTGTCATCGTGTTTGTCTTCACCAATATTTCCAACGCTTTTACATGCATATAAAATTGTCCTTTATCATCTGCACTACCTCTCGCAAACACTTTTCCGTCCACGATGGTTGGTTCAAAAGGAGGATTGGTCCATAGTTCTAATGGTTCAGCAGGCTGCACATCGTAGTGGCCATATACAAGTACTGTTGGTTTCGAGGCATCAATTATTTTTTCGCCATATACAACAGGATGTCCATCTGTTGCCATCACTTCGGCTTTGTCGCAACCGGCTTCCAGCATACTTTTCTTTACTGCCTCAGCACATTTTTGCATATCAGTTTTATGTTCGCTTTTTGCACTAACAGACGGAATGCGGAGCAGATCCAGCATTTCATTCAAAAAACGGTCTTTATTTTTTTCCTGGTAATCTTTCCAAACTTGTGACATAAATAATAGATTTTAGGGAGGACGAAGATAGGGGAGTTTATAGTTTCTGGTAACTGGTTTTTGGTACTTCTGTTGCTAATTTCTTTATAAAGGGTGATAACCAGATTCAAAGCAAATATTGTTTCAACACAGAGTTTATGAGTTGGGGAGTTTCACAGAGATTTCCTCCGTGCTTCTCAAATCCCCCTATATCTCTGTGTTGAATGTATTTGAAGTGTGCGACGCATCTGTGAAATCTGTATTAAAAAATCCTTCAATCCGCGATTCTAGTCGGCTTTCTTCTTTTTATTATGCCTTGTAGTAAACTCGTTAGTAGTTTCTTTCATCTGCGAAGTAACAGCCTTGCTTACCATTTTACTTCCATACCTGTCTTTAATATCATCCACAGCTTTAAACAATTTTAGTTTTTCTACATTGTTGTCAAACAAGCTCATCTGCATAGTAATCGGAATAAACTGGCTGAAACGAACTCCTAATAATCGAACGGGTCTTTTCTTTTGATAAGATTTGTTGAACAGATCTTTTACTTTAGCTATCAGCACATCATCCAGTGCCGTGTAGTCAACTGTTTCCTGTCTTGAAGTAGTTTCAAAATCAGAGTAACGGATTTTTACTGTAACACAACCCGTCAGTTTTTCATCTTCCCGTAAAGAATAAGCTGTCTTCTCTGTAAGCCGCACCAATTCTTTATACAGAAATTCAACATCCGTGTAATCCGTGTCAAAAGTATTTTCATGGCTCATGCTTTTTTGTTCCCAATCGGTTGTTATATCTGCACTGCCAATACCATGCGCTTTATGCCATAGGCTTTCTCCCCATTTGCCTGCAATCCTTTCTAAATGTTCTATCGGCGTTTTGGCAATATCTTCGATTGTATAAATGCCATAGCTTTTTAAATGCTGCTCTGTTTGTTTGCCCACACCATTTATTTTTTCGATGCCCATCGGCCATAGAAATTCTTTTTCTTTTCCATGTGGTATTTCCAGGAAACCATTTGGCTTTGCTTCATTTGTTGCCATCTTGGCAATAAATCTTGCAGAAGCGAGACCGCAGGAAATGGGAAGGCCCGTTTCACTTGTTATCAATGCCCTTAAATCTTTTGCATACTGACTTACCCCAAAAAATTTATCCATACCAGTAAGGTCAATATAAAATTCATCAATACTTGCTTTTTCAAACAAGGGAACTTTCGATGCAATGATTTCAGTTACCCATCTTGAATAGCGGCTATAATCGCTGCGGCTGCTATTGGTAACTATGGCATGCGGACAAAGCTGCATTGCTTTCTTCATTGGCATGGCGGAATGAATACCAAACTTACGGGCTTCGTAGCTGCAAGCGGCCACCACACCCCGTTCATACCCACCTACTAAAACAGGCTTGCCTTTCAGCGAAGGATTATTTCTTATTTCAACAGAAACGAAAAAACTGTCGAGGTCGAAATGGGCGATATGTCGTTTTTGGTCAGACATTGTTCAAAGGTAACACAAGTCCGAAAGAAGTCAGGAAGACCGTAAGTCAGAAAGTCCGGAAGAAGTTCACACTATCAGGGGTTTTCTTTCCGTCTTTCTGACTTTCGCACTTGCAACTTATATTTGATTATGAATCTTGAATGGCTTAAAACCGGCATCGGCCCGCTGAAAGACTTACTTACCTTTTTAACCAAAGAGGGTAAGACAAATGATGTATTGAAAAAACAAATCATCCGGGAACTACGCAACAATCTTAATATTTTTCATAATGCTTTTCTGAATGAAGTTTCTGCCGATGTAATGATTGATATGTTGAGTAACGAAACAATCAAGAAAGGAGTGGAGAGCAATTTCAAATTCAACAAACTAAAGCCCGGCAGTATAGAACCTTATCATGTATTTGACGACCGGAATAAAAAATACATCGGCTGGGATGCAGAAAAACTGATAGAAAAGATTGATGAAAAAATTGAAGAGTTAAAGAATATTAAGAAAATGAATGGTAACAGCGTGGAGAAAGTAAAAAACAATGTATCGCTGATGCTTAGTAATCTTTATTACAGAATGAAGTTGCTGGCAGATTTTATTAAAGGACCGAAATAATACAGTCGACAGTCCACGGTCGGTAGTCAATAGTAGTTAACTACAGTATAGTATTACTTTAACGAATAGGAAATTCTGAATTAAATAATGAATATGTGATATCCAAACTCTGCTGTGGACTGTGGTCTATCGTCTGTCGACTACAAATAGATTTCCAACAACCCATCCGGCAACTCCACCAGCACTTCCTTCTTCGTATGATTTACTTTTTTCAAGGTTTCCTCATGCAGTGGTATCAGTACTTCTTTTCCTTTTATTTCTAAGCGACAAAGTAATTGATGTGGCTGTTCAATCAACTCTAATATTTCACCAAGAGGTTCATTATTATCAATGATGGTATAACCAAGCAAGCTCGCCGGTGCAGATTTGGAAGCAAATTTTTTGAAATCGGTTTCCGGCACCCAGATTATTTTCTGTGTCAATTTTATAGCTGCTTCTCTTGTATTTACACCTTCCAGTTTTAAATATATTTCTGATTCATTTTTAATCTTAGCAGATTCAATAAACCACGGGAGGAAAGAATTTTTTTTGTCTTCTACAAAAATTGCCTGCAAACCTTTCAATGATGTTTTCTTTCCCAACTCATGTTTGAGAAGCAACTCACCCGTAAGGCCATGAACGGCTACAAGCTTTCCTATTTTAAAGTATTCCATATGATAATGCTAATTGACGCGAATTTACGCTAATGCTCTTAAGTGAGTTTCGATGTTCACGGAGTAATACAAAATGCTCATCTGTGTTACTACAGCCGAAGTGTGGCTCTCATCTTTCTTCCACTGGAAGAAAGATTGCGAACTATCCGCCGCGGCGTATGCAACAGACGATGATAGTAGCAATACAGCTTGTTAGATAATTGTATTAATCCGTGTTAATCTGTGTAATCCGTGGCTAAACAAAAAAATCCCGGCTATAAAAACCGGGATTCATGAACTTTCAGGATGAAGCGTTAGTTATTATGCTTCGCCGCCGTTGCTTTCAGTCCTTTCAGGTCTGCGACCTGGCATAGGACGTCTGGCTCTTTTGTTACGGGCAGCATCTTCCTGGCGTTTTTTGATCTGAGCTTCATGTTCAGTACTCCAACTGGTGAACTTTTCCATGGCAGTAGCATCATCAAACAAGCCTAAGCCCACACCACGGAGCAAATGCTTAAGATACAATACTCCTTTAAAGCTAAGGATGCGGCGAACGGTGTCTGTTGGTGTAGCACCTTTGTTCAACCACTCCAATGCCTTTTGACGATCCAGCTGAATAGTAGCAGGAACAGTCAATGGATTGTAAGTACCTAATTTTTGAATGAATTTACCATCGCGGGGTGCACGTGAGTCGGCAATAACGATGAAGTAGAAGGGTCTCTTTTTGGACCCATGTCTCTGAAGACGGATTTTGGCTGACATTAAATAGAAATTTAACGTTGTTAAACAATAATTGTTAATTCCGGTAAAAACCGGAGGGCGAAGATAGTATATGATTGTTAATCGCCCAAGATAATCTGGCGTAAAGTCCACGGTTAATAGTCCATGGACGACAGCAGAGTCTGGATATTCAGGATGCCCCCTATAAATTTTAGTTCAAGTCTATGGACTGTCGACTATTAGACTGTCAACTTCCGACTATCGCTTCATCCCCGGCATCATTTTACCCAACATGCTCATTTTGTTCATGTTCTTCATCATATCCCGCATTTGCTCAAATTGTTTCATAAAAGCGTTCAGCTCGGCAAGGTCTTTACCAGCCCCTTTGGCTATACGTTTTTTGCGGTTTGCATCTATCAGATCAGGATTACTTCTTTCTTCGGGGGTCATAGAATTAATCATCGCTTCTATGCCTTTGAAAGAGTCGTTGTTGATGTCTACATCTTTCAATTTATTGCCCACACCGGGTATCATGCCCAGCATATCCTTCATATCACCCATTTTTTTGATTTGCTCCAGTTGGGTTTTAAAGTCGGCAAAGTCAAATTTATTCTTACGGATTTTAGCTTCCAGTTTCTTGGCTTCTTCTTCGCTGAATTGAGCCTGTGCCTTTTCTACCAAGGAGGTAATATCTCCCATGCCCAGAATACGTTGCGCCATCCTTTCGGGATAAAACACATCCAGCGTATCCATCTTTTCACCACTGCTGGTAAACTTAATTGGTTTATTCACCGTGTATTTAATGGAAAGAGCAGCACCACCCCTCGTGTCGCCATCGAGTTTGGTCAATACCACACCGGTAAAATCAAGCCGATCATTAAAGGCTTTGGCTGTATTCACCGCATCCTGACCAGTCATACTATCCACTACAAACAAAATCTCCTGTGGATTTACAGCAGCCTTTACATCGGCTACTTCTTTCATCATCACTTCATCCACGGCTAAGCGGCCGGCAGTATCTATAATCAGTACATTTTTATTTTTGCTGCGGGCTTCTTTCACTGCATTTTTAGCAATGTCAACAGCATCTTTATTTTCAAGCTCTATGTGAACGTCTACGCCAATCTGTTCGCCCAATACTCTCAATTGCTCCATCGCAGCAGGGCGATAAATATCAGCTGCCACCAGCATAGGAGAGAGGCCTTTTTTAGTTTTCAGAAAATTAGCCAGCTTACCACTGAAAGTGGTTTTACCACTACCTTGTAAGCCTGCAATCAGGATAATAGCAGGATTACCTTTGGAATTGAAAGCGGCTTCCTGTCCGCCCATCAGTTCTACCAGTTCGTCTTTTACAATCTTTGTCATCAACTGGCCCGGGGAAATGGCATTGATTACCTTTTCACCGGTGGCTTTATCTTTTACTTTATCGGTAAATTCTTTGGCTATTTTAAAGTTCACATCTGCATCTACCAATGCACGGCGGATTTCTTTTACTGTTGTAGCAATATTGAGGTCGGTAATACGGCCCTGGCCTTTCAGGTTCTTAAAGGCACTTTCGAGTTTCTCTTGTAAAGAATTAAACATAGTTCACATTTTTTCAGTTTCTCCAGTGAGAAACTATTTTGTTTTTTTCGGGTATTCCAAAAAAGAAAAAGTGAACATCAAAATGTTCACTTTTTAACGAGATGCAAAGATAAAGTAGTGTAGAGTTTTATTTCAGTGATTTCTCTTTTAATTTTTTTGATTAAGAACCTAAGTAAGACCTAAGGAGATTCGACTTGTTATTAGCCCTTAATTTGGTAATAGCCTTGTCTTTTATCTGCCTTACTCTTTCCCTTGTCAGGTGAAAACGTTCGCCGATGTCTTCTAAGCTCATTGGATGGTCAACACCAATACCAAAGAAGAAACAGATAACTTCCTTCTGGCGTTCTGTAAGGGTTCTTAAAGAGCGGTTTATTTCAGTTCTCAGCGATTCGTTATGAACCAGTTCGCCGTCTGTTTTTTCCGCATTCGGGTTCTCCATTACATCCAGCAGGGTGCCATCTTCACCTTCCGACATCGGATTGTCCATACTTACGTGACGGGATGATATGTTGAGGGTAGCAGATACTTCTTCAATATCCATTTCCAGCAGGTCGGCAATTTCCTCGGCAGAAGGCTCTCTTTCAAACTGTTGCTCCAGCAGCGAAAAAGCCTTTTGTACACGATTTGTAAGCCCCACTTTATTCAGCGGTAAGCGTACAATACGGGATTGCTCTGCTAAGGACTGTAAAATACTCTGGCGTATCCACCAAACGGCATAAGAAATGAATTTGAAACCACGGGTTTCATCAAAACGCTGGGCGGCTTTTATCAGGCCCACATTCCCTTCATTTATCAGGTCGGGAAGCGATAAACCCTGGTTTTGATACTGTTTAGCAACAGACACTACAAAACGGAGGTTGGCCTTGGTCAATCGATCCAATGCACGCTGGTCTCCTTGCTTTATAAGGGTTGCTAACTTTACTTCCTCTTCGGAAGAGATGAGTTCGACTTTGCCGATCTCCTGGAGGTACTTTTCAAGACTTTGAGATTCACGATTCGTTATCGACTTCGTGATCTTGAGTTGGCGCATGCTCATAGGTATGTTTTAAAATGGTGTATTTAAAGGGTTAAGAGTAAAAAGTTTCAGGACCTTAATTCTCTAAAAATACCCACCACAGGTGCTTCAGGTTGTTCAGAACTATTTGAACGTCAGAGCAATTTAACTTAATCGCTAATGTGATCCAAATAAATTTTGACAAACCCTTAACGGTTTGCCAGCACATTTATTTCATTCTCACATAGAATGTTTTATGGAAATAAGAAAAATATCGAAAAAATACTTGGAGGAAGCATTTATTTTTTATTATTGCACCTGTCGCTATGTTTTGGCGTAATGAAGAATGAGTAAACAATTATACACGTTAGAATTTCCGGTTCGCTGTTCGCCTTCTATTTTATACGATTTTCTTTCCACTCCTGCTGGTTTGGGAGAGTGGTTTGCAGAAAAAGTAGATGAAAGAGATAATGTATTTTATTTTGGTTGGAGCGGTGCTTTTGAAAAAGCTGAGTTAGTAGAAAGTGAAGAGGATAAATTTGTCCGCTTTCATTGGCTTACTGCTCCCAAAGAAGAGTATTTTGAATTTAGTATCGACAAATCTGAAATTACCAATCAGACTATCCTGGTAATTAAAGATTTTGCAGAGAAAAAAGATATTAAAGATCAGAGCAGGCTTTGGGATTACCAGGTAAAAGAGCTTTTTCACCGGCTTGGAAATTAATCAGCCAGCATTTCTATTATTTCCCTGAAATGATTGGATAATATATCTGTGGCATCATCCCATTGATGTAAGGATATCTTTATGGCCAATTTAATAAACGGCTCTTCCCGGATATTTTTTTCTATCACTGTTTTATTTTCCATCGTCAATAAAGTGTAGTTGCCCGTTTCAAAGTCATGTTGCCATTGGGAATCGTTGATACAATAGAAAACTCCCTTTTCTGTAAGCAACGGATAAGCCGCAATAATCTTTTCCTGGAAAGCTTTTTTATAATTACCAGACAAATGAAGGGTAGTGCTGAAAAAATGTCCCCACCAAAACATAGTCCGGATAGCGAAAATATCAGGCCCCTTAAAAATTCTCGGATAATCGAGTATCAGGTAAGGAAGGCCTTTATAATTTTCTCCTTTTGAAATTTTGGGTGAAAGGTTTAATTCATCACCATCGAAAAATAATTGAGGGTGATGCAGGTAGGTTTGTTGCTTCTCCTGCAATTCCAATAAGAGCTGTTTTGCCTTCTCCAGTATTTCGTTCTTTGTTAAAATAAATTCAGCATTGGTAACCAGTTCTGTCTCCTTTGCCGAAAGCCTTATTTTTGCCTGACTCATACATTAAAGATAAGTGTTCAAAAAATTAGATAAACTTATTGTCAAAGCCTTTATCGGCCCTTTTATCGCTACGTTTTTTATAACGTTGCTGGTATTGGTTATGCAATTCTTCTGGTTGTATATCGATGATTTTGTAGGCAAAGGGCTTGGCGTAAATGTGATTTTTGAGTTTATCCTTTACCAGAGTGCCGTGCTGGTGCCACTGGCATTGCCGCTGGCAGTATTGCTGTCATCACTTATGACGTTTGGAAATCTTGGAGAAAGCTTTGAGTTGGTAGCTATAAAATCGGCTGGTATATCGTTACTACGATTTATGCGGCCCCTTTTCTTTGTTAGCATATTAATTTCCGCTGTAGCTTTTATATTTTCCAATAATGTTATTCCTGTAGCCAACCTGAAATCAAGAACCCTGTTGGCAGATATTGTATGGTCCAAGCCGGCTTTCGATCTGAAAGAAGGTGTTTTTTATGATAAGCTATCCGGCTTTTCTATCAAGATAGGGAAAAAGGAAGCGAATGATAGTGTAATAACCGATGTAATTGTGTACGAACAGGGAAACCAGCTACAGGACAATTTTATGGTGGCCAAAAGCGGCATCATGCGTGTTACACCGGATAAGCGTTTTATGGAGTTCAACCTGAAAGATGGCTGGCGTTACCAGGAAAGAGGAAATGTAGCTGATAGCAAAAACTCAGAATTTGTGCGCATTGGCTTTAAAGAATACAAGAAAAAATTTGACCTGAGTACATTGGGTTTTAATAACCGCACCGCCGATAGTGTAAATAAGAATAACGAAAGAATGTACACCATGCGGCAATTGGATAAAGCTATTGACTCTCTTACAAAGGAGAATAACCAGATGCGGGAACAGATAGAAAGAGATATCCTGGTACAATTCAAGTTTGCCAAATTTCTTGATACTGCATGGGCTAAAGAAAAAATTAAGGATAGTGTTAATGGGAAAAAAATAAAAAGGTTCAGCGACTTGCTGCCAGATTCAGCAAGAACAAATGTGGAGCAGAATGTAAAAAACATTGCCAACTCTGTCCGCATAAGTGCCGAATCATTATCTACTACTTTAAGGGACAGGGAAAGAAACCTGCGGAAGCATAAAATAGAATGGCATAGAAAGATTGCACTCTCACTCGCTTGTCTAGTTTTGTTCCTGATTGGCGCACCACTGGGATCAATTATCCGTAAAGGGGGATTAGGTACACCATTGATTTTTGCGATTATTTTCTTTATGTTATTTTACTTCTCCAGCACTACCGGCGAAAAGTTTGCCAAAGAAAACAGCTTATCCGTTTGGGCAGGTATGTGGCTGGCTACAATGATACTGGTACCTATCGGACTGTTTCTTACTTATAAAGCCATGCGGGATTCGCAGTTGTTTAATAAAGACGTTTATAAAAAAGCAGCGAGGTATATTGGTGGTTTTTTTGGAAGAAAGAAGTCGGGAGTCGTTAGTCAGGAGTCGTGAGTATGGCGTGTTGAGGCAAGTTGCTGGTTGTTGGTTACTGGTTTGGCGTAACGAATTACAAACCCTTTACAGATTTTAGGAAACCTTGCAATATGCTCATCTGTGTTAATGTCGTACAAGTGTGCGACGCAACCACAGGTGATAGTAGTAATGCAGCCGGTATCAAAATAAAAAATTTAAACACACAGCCAATTTGAAAGCAGCACAACAAAATTTGAAAGTTCAGAAATGGGTAGCTGTAATTTCTGTGCTGCTGCTGGTGGTAAAATTTATCGCTTATTATTCTACTTCTTCTGTTTCTATACTTACAGATGCTTTGGAAAGTATTGTAAATGTTTCTGCAGGATTTATTGGTTTATACAGTTTATACGTGGCGGCTATGCCAAGCGACATGAACCATCCTTATGGCCATGGTAAAGCAGAATTTATATCAGCAAGTATTGAGGGAACTATGATTGTAATTGCCGGCGTAGTTATTTTATACAAGGCAATTCAGAATCTTATTCATCCCGGCGAAATTCATAAGCTGGATTATGGAATTATATTAGTGGCTGTTTCTGCCCTGGTTAACTTTATAGTTGGCTATTATTGTTTGCAGGTGGGAAAAAAAAACAATTCCGAAGCATTGATAGCAAGCGGAAAACATTTGCAATCAGATACATGGTCTACTGTCGGGATAATAATCGGGTTACTATTGCTTTATTTTACCGGCTACCAGTGGATAGATAGTGTGGTGGCCATTGTTTTTGGTTTGATTATTATGTTTACCGGTTATAAAATTCTGCGTCGCTCCATTGCAGGAATTATGGATGAAGCCGATGTACAATTGCTGACAAGAATGGTACAGTTGCTGAATGCTAACCGTAAAGAAAACTGGGTAGACTTACACAACCTACGGGTAATAAAGTATGGAACCGTACTGCATGTGGATTGCCACCTTACCGTACCCTGGTATATAAACGTAAATGAAGCCCACAAAGAAATTGATGCACTGGGAGAACTGATTGAAAAAGAATTTGGCGAATCGTTTGAAATGTTTGTGCATTCCGACGGCTGCCTCCCTTTTCAATGCAAAATTTGTAATAAAGCTGATTGTAACGTAAGGCAGCATAATTTTGTACAGCAGGTGCCCTGGACACTGGAGAATATTTCAAAAAATAAAAAACACGAATTGACATGAAGATTGTTACCCATTGGAAGAAGAACCATGAATTTGAAAGCAAGCAGGAACACAATAGCATACACCTGGATGGAGATAAAAAGAATGGCTTTGGACCTAAAGCATTACTGCTGGCAGGCTTGGCAGGCTGCTCAGGCATAGATGTGGTAGACATCCTGGAGAAAAAGAAAGTTAAATTCTCTCATTTTACGATAGATGTGGAAGCCGATCAAACCGAAGAGCATCCTAAAGTGTTTAAGGATATATTGATCACTTACAAGATGAAAACCGATGCCGATAACGAAATAAAAGTGAGAAAGGCTATTGAGTTATCGCTGGATAAGTATTGCGGAGTATCGGCCATGTTAAAGAAAAATTCGCCGGTGAATTACGAATTAGTCATTGAATAAAGTATATTTAATTTATGCTGTCAAAAAAATCGCAATATGCATTTAAGGCGCTGACATACCTCAGCGAGAAATTTAATGAAGGCCCTGTGCTTATTTCAGAAATTGCAGCAAAAAAGAAAATACCTATTAAATTCCTGGAAAGCATTCTGCTCGAATTAAAAAAGGCTGATATACTTGACAGTAAGAAAGGTAAAGGAGGTGGTTATTTCTTAAAGCAGAAGCCCGAAAAAGTAAAAGTATCTACTGTCATTCGTTTGATAAACGGGCCAATAGCCATGCTGCCCTGCGTAAGTCTCTATTTCTACGAACGTTGTAAAAACTGTAACGAAAAACATTGTGGCCTGCACGATATGATGATACAGGTAAGGGATGCCACATTGGAAATCGTAGAAAACCGCACCTTAAAAGACCTTGTTGTTTGATTTGACACTACTTACTACCAACGATTGTTCGGTAAAATATTTCATAATTAAAAGTCCATAGACTTGGTAGGGTATTTTTAATATCTTATTTTTGTCTTTTATTAAAGTCTACTAAAATTATATACTATGTCATTACATTTAGGGGATAAAGCTCCCAACTTTAAAGCACAAACTTCTGTTGGCGAAATCGATCTTTATGAATATTTAGGTGATGGATGGGGTGTTCTGTTTTCACATCCTGCTGATTACACGCCAGTTTGTACAACAGAGTTGGGAAGAACAGCTTTATTAGCGGAAGAATTTGCAAAACGTAATGTAAAAGTACTGGCAGTAAGTGTAGATGGATTAGAAAGACATGCCGGCTGGATAAAAGACATCAACGAAACACAAAATTGTAATGTTGATTTCCCCATCATTGCTGATGAGGATAGAACAGTTGCAACCTTGTATGATATGATACACCCCAATGCATCTGCAACAGCCACCGTTCGTTCTTTGTTTATCATCGGTCCTGATAAAGCGATTAAATTATTTATTACTTATCCTGCTTCTACCGGAAGAAATTTCTTTGAAGTACTGAGAGTAATTGATTCATTGCAATTAACAGCTAACCATAGCGTAGCTACACCGGCCAACTGGAACCATGGCGAAGATGTAATTGTAGTGCCAGCAGTATCTACAGAAGATGCAATTAAAAAATTCCCGAAAGGAGTAAAAGTTGTTAAACCCTATCTGCGATATACCCCGCAGCCGAACTTATAATAAATGTTGACCAAAGAACAAATACAACAAATAGAACAAAGTTCCTTGCCGGGTGCCATACAGCTTGTTGCTGATATGTTTCCCGGCAAAGTTGTCTTTTCAACATCCCTTGGCCAGGAAGACCAGGTGATAACAGATGCAATCGGGAAAAACAAAATTCCTGTTGAAATATTTACATTGGATACAGGCCGTTTGTTTTACGAAACCTATGATCTGATTGAAAAAACAAATGCACGATACAGGATGAACATGAAAATTTATTTTCCTGATGCCACAGATGTAGAAACATTTGTAACCGCAAAAGGAATGAATAGTTTTTATGAGTCAGTAGAAAACAGGAAAGCCTGTTGCTATATCAGAAAAGTAAAACCATTAAACCGTGCACTGGAAGGTGCTGCTGTTTGGATTACCGGTTTAAGAGCAGAGCAATCGGACAATAGAAAAGATATGCCGATGATAGAATGGGATGCGGAAAGGAATTTGTACAAATTCAACCCGCTTATCAATTGGAGTTACGATGAAATGATTGCGTACATCAACGAAAACAATGTGCCGTACAATACACTGCATGATAAAGGATTTATCAGCATTGGTTGTGCTCCTTGCACAAGGGCTATAGAGCCGGGCGAAGATGCCCGTGCCGGTCGTTGGTGGTGGGAAGCGAGTCAGAAGGAATGTGGATTGCACGCAACGAATTAGAAAAATTATTTTACCAGCTGCAGTTTTTCATAGCATCGCCTGTTGCGTCGCACACTTCATCGTCTCGTTTTACCAATTATCATTTTATTGATTTTGGTATTGGTGTTGGCAAAGCCAGGCATGGCATCACATTAACGACGATCTTAAAGAAAGAATAGAGGTTATTGATTTAAAAAATAGTAGCATGAGTAATTATCATTTGGATTATTTGCAGGAGTTAGAAGCAGAAAGCATTCACATTTTTCGTGAAGTGGCAGCGCAGTTTGAAAAACCTGCTTTGCTTTTCAGTGGTGGAAAAGATTCTATTACGTTGGTGCACCTGGCAAAGAAAGCATTTGCCCCTGGAAAAATTCCTTTTCCATTGGTGCACATCGATACAGGTCACAATTTTCCCGAAGCATTGGAATACCGCGACTGGCTGGCAAATGAAGTAGGAGCTACACTGATTGTAAGAAAAGTGGAAGACACCATTAAAGCAAAAAACCTGACAGAGCCAAAAGGAAAATTCCCCAGCCGTAACTGGTTACAGACTTACACTTTGTTGGATACCATCGAAGAATTCAAATTCGATGCCTGCATTGGTGGTGCCAGAAGAGACGAAGAAAAAGCAAGAGCTAAAGAAAGAATATTTTCTGTAAGAGATGAGTTTGGCCAATGGAATCCGAAGTTGCAACGTCCTGAATTATGGAGCACTTTCAATGGAAGAATTCATAAAGGAGAAAATGTTCGTTGCTTTCCGATAAGTAACTGGACAGAGCTTGACATCTGGAACTATATACGCCAGGAAAATATCGGGTTGCCTTCTATCTACTTTGCACACGACAGAGAAGTAATAGAACATGAAGGACAATTAGTAGCAATGAGTGAATATGTGCAGCCATCAGCCGAAGATAAGATTGTAACAAAAAGAGTTCGCTATAGAACAGTGGGCGATATGACCTGTACCGCAGCCGTTGAATCTACTGCATCAAACCTGGATGAAGTGATAAATGAAATCATCGCAACAAAAATCAGCGAAAGAGGCGAAACAAGAATAGATGACAAAGTAACAGAAGCGGCGATGGAAGACAGGAAGAAGAATGGATACTTTTAAAATTCAAAATTAAAAAGTAAAAATTCAAAAGGCTCCTGCTAAACAAGGACACTATTTTTGAATTTTGATTTTTGACTTAATTATTTATCATGGATTTACTACGATTTATAACAGCAGGAAGTGTAGATGATGGCAAAAGCACATTAATTGGCCGCTTACTGTACGACAGTAAGAATATTCTGATTGATCAATTAGAAGCATTGGAAAAATCTACAAAAAACCGCACCGATGGTTCCGTAGATCTGGCATTGCTAACGGATGGCTTGCGTGCAGAAAGAGAACAAGGCATTACGATTGATGTAGCATACCGTTATTTCACTACACCAAAAAGAAAATTCATTATCGCCGATGCCCCCGGCCATGTGCAGTACACAAGAAATATGATAACCGGCGCATCCAATGCAAGCCTGATAATTATTTTGGTAGACGCAAGACAAGGGGTGGCGGAACAAACACGCAGACATTCAATCATTGCATCGTTGCTGAAAATTCCGCACATCGTAGTAGCGATCAACAAAATGGATTTGGTAGAATACTCGCAGGATGTTTACAATAATATCGTAATTGATTATGCAGAAGTAGCAAAACAATTAGGATTGAAAGATGTGACCTATATTCCGATGAGTGCATTGAACGGTGATAACATCGTTGATAAATCAGAAAAAATTGATTGGTATGAAGGGAAGCCATTGCTGGAATTTCTGGAAGATGTGAAATTGGACAACGATATTAATTATACCGACGCAAGGTTCCAGGTGCAGTATGTTATTCGTCCGCAAACAGAAGAACTACACGACTACAGGGGCTATGCCGGAAAAATAATCAGCGGTGTTTATAAGAAAGGTGATAAAGTACAGGTACTGCCGGCAGGACATGAAACAACTATTGCCAAACTGGAAGTAGGAGGAGTAGAAGTAGAAGAAGCATTTGCTCCGCAACCAGTGGTAATACAATTGACAGAAGATATCGACATCAGCCGTGGAGATACAATAGCAAAAGCAGATAATCTTCCTAAAACCGGAAGTGAACTGGAAGTATTGTTATGCTGGTTAGATGACAAACCATTGCAACCCGGCAATAAATATTATTTGCAACACAACAGCAGACTGGTCAGGTCAGTTGTCCGCTCCGTAGAGTATAAATTAGATGTAAATACACTGCAGCAGCAGCCAGTAGAAGGTGGTGTGAAATTAAATGAAGTGGTGAAAGCCGTTATAAAAACTGCATCTCCATTAGTGTATGATTCTTATGATACAATAAGCATAAATGGCAGTGCCATATTAATAGACGAAACAAGCAACAGCACAGTAGCTGCGGTATTGTTTCTATAAATAAAACAACATGTCAGTGAATAAAGGAAAAGTGATATTGGCCGGAGCTGGTCCGGGAGATGCAGAACTCATTACCGTGAAGTTGCAGCGCTGCCTCGGTGAAGCTGATGTGATTATTACTGACAGGTTAGTAAATCCTGATATTATTTCATTGAATGCAAAGAAAGATGCAGTAATTGTATATGCAGGAAAACAAGGATACAACGATGCATCCGTATCTCAGATAGAAATAAATCAGCTGATAGTTGAACATGCAACAGAAGGAAAATTAGTATTACGCCTGAAAGGAGGTGATGTTGCTTTCTTTAGCAATGTGCTCGATGAGCTGCAGACAGTGGTGGAAACAGGAATTGAATTCGAAATTATTCCCGGAATAACAGCCGCTGCAGGTGCCTCTGCTTATGCCGGCATACCACTTACTGCAAGAGGATTTTCACAAGGCGTGCAGTTGCTTACATTTAATCCCAACAGTTATTATAGTTCTGAAAAATGGAAAAGCCTGGCTCATAATAATGACACACTGGTATTTTATATGGCGGCTAAAAATATAACTGACCTTGCTGAATTGCTCTTACGTTATACCCGAAGAGCACAGACCCCATTAGCAGTTATCGAACAGGCAACTACTGTTCATCAGCAGGTACATATAACCACATTACAAACCTGTGCTGAAGATTTTAAGAACAAACAGTTCAGTTCCCCCTCTTTGGTAATTGTTGGTGATGTAGTAAACCTGCACAAACAATTTAATTGGTTTGACAGTAACCAGGCAACTGGAAGCGTTTTTAATGAATTGGCAATAAAATAAAGGATATGCTGGCGCAAGAAAGATTAAAACAACTAAATGACTTAATCAATACTTCCACGAAGGACGAATTGATTTGGATAAATGGCTATCTGAATGGGCTGGTGAAAGATGGCAATGGTCATGCTATAGCAACCACTAATGGTAACGGTCATGCAGCACCCGCAACAGTTAAAAAAATAACATTAGCATTTGGGACTGAAACCGGCAATGCAAAAAAACTGGCAACACAATTAGCAACAGTAGCCAAGAAGAAAGGCGTTAATGCAAAACTCATAGACCTTAGCCAATACAGAATTACTGATTTAGCGAAAGAAGAATATTTCTTTGTTGTTATCAGTACACAAGGCGAAGGCGAGCCACCGATACCCGCAAAAAAATTCTACGATTATATTCATGAAAATGAGTTGGCACTCGCAAATATTAAATATAGTGTGCTGGCATTGGGCGATACTTCTTACCCGATGTTTTGCAAAACCGGTGAGGATGTTGATGCACGGTTTCAAAAGTTTGGCGGAAAAAGAGTAGTTGACTTACAAAAATGTGATGTTGATTACGAAGAAGATGCTTTAGCCTGGTTTGATAAGGTATTGACTACAGTCGAAGCACATGAAGCTGTTGCCCATGTAGACGGCCCGGCACCAGCTAAATTAACGAAAGCCAACACCAAGAAGTATTATAAAGGAACTATACTTACCAATATCAATCTGAATGATAGAGGCTCCGATAAACAAACCTATCATATTGAAATTGCAACCGACGAAGCCATTGAGTATGTACCGGGAGATGCTATTGGAATATTTCCGAAAAACAGGTTTGATGTAGTAGAAAAAATTATTTCAATCAGCGGTGTAGATGCAAATGCAGAAGTAGTAACAAATAAGGTAACAGCATCAGTAAGAGAGTTGCTGACCAATCACCTGAACATTTGCTACCTGCTTACATCCGCAGTTAAAAAATATGCAGCCATTATTCAGCAGGAAATTCCTGATACAAGAATGGATTTGGTGGATTTACTGAGAATCTATCCCGTAAAGAATGCGGAACAATTTATTGAAGTAGTAAAAATATTATCACCCATAGCCCCACGGCTTTATTCCATTGCATCTGCACCTGCAGCACAGGAAAGTGAAGTGCATATCATTGTGGCAAGAAACCGCTTCCTGGCACAGGATGAGCAGAAGTTTGGTTTGTGCAGCGATTTCTTAGGCGATCAACCAAACGGTACAGCTATTTCTTTTTATGTGCATAAGAACAGGGCTTTCAGGTTACCTGCGCCCGAGAAAGATATTATTATGATTGGTCCCGGTACCGGCATTGCTCCTATGAGATCTTTCATAATTGAAAGAGATGCAACAGGTGCCCCCGGCCGCAACTGGCTTTTCTTTGGTGAGCAACATTTCATTACTGACTTTTTATACCAGACAGAAATTCAGAATTACGTACAAACTGGTGTGCTGAATAAATTAGACCTCGCCTTCTCAAGAGATCAGCAAGAAAAAATTTATGTGCAGCACAGAATGTTGCAACAGGCCAAGGAATTATACGAATGGATAGAAGGGGGTGCCTTTATCTACATCAGTGGTACAAAAGATCCTATGGGAAAAGATGTTGAGCATACCCTGTTGCAAATAATAGCAGAGCAGGGAAATAAAACGCCAGAGGATGCAAAGAAATATCTGGATGCATTGAAAGATGCGAGCCGGTACGAGAAGGATGTGTATTAGTAGAGACAAGGCATGTCTTGTCTGGCGAACAGAACCCCGAAGGGGTTGAATTTGAATAGCCATGGGTGCAACCCATGGAAGGAAAATGGAAAAATGAATTCGAAGGGGTTCAACAAAAAAAACGATTTGAAAGATTGACGAAAAAAGTTTGGGTATTACAATATGCTCATCTGTGTTAATGTCGCTGAAGAGTGCGACGCAAGGGACGATGATAGTAGCACAGACGATGACAAACAAAAAATAAAATGAGTACAAAAAATAATCTATCACCTGTAGAAAGAATTAAAAAAGCCAGCGATGGCTTACGGGGAACACTAAAAGAAAGTTTGCAGGATGATATTACCGGAGCATTGCGGGAAGACGATCAGTCCCTGATAAAATTTCATGGATTGTATCAGCAGGATGATCGTGACAGAAGAGAAGAACGCAGCAATAAAAAACTGGAATGGCAGTATTCCTATATGATTCGTTTAAGGTTGCCTGGTGGTTTTCTTACACCGGAGCAATGGATAGGTTTGCACCATGTAGCTGGTGAACATTCTACCGGCACGATTAAAATTACTACAAGACAAACGGTGCAGTTGCATGGTATTTTAAAATCACATATCAAACCGACTATACAATCTTTTAATACAATTCATTTAGATTCAATCGCGGCCTGTGGAGATGTAAATAGAAACGTTACCTGTTCTGCCCATCCGAATGAATCACCAATTCATGCAGAAGTTTTTGAGTATGCCGATAAACTTAGTGTAATGGCCTTGCCAAAAACAAGAGCATATTACGATATATGGCTGGATGAAGAAATGATTGCAGATAAAAAAGAAGATGATCCTTTGTACCAGGACAGGTACCTGCCAAGAAAATTTAAAATCGGCATTGCTATTCCTCCCAATAATGATGTAGATGTTTTGACGAATGATGTAGGATTGATTGCAATAATAGAAAATGAAAAACTTATTGGTTTCAATATTGCAGCAGGCGGGGGCCTGAGTGCTACACATGGTAATGCCAATACGTATCCAAGATTAGCAACTGTACTCGGTTTTGTAAGGGGAGAAGAAAATGTATTGAAAGCCGTTTATGAAATCATGACCATTCAAAGAGATCATGGAAACAGAAGTGATAGAAAACTGGCAAGATTAAAATATACCATCGATAAACTAGGTGTAGAACCCTTCAAAGAAGAACTTGAAAAACGTTGTGGTTTTAAACTGGAAGAAATAAAACCCTATACGTTTACCTCAAGAAAAGATCATTACGGCTGGAAACAGAATCATGAAGGCAATTGGTACTACACGGTATTTGTAGAAAACGGAAGAGTGCTGGATGATGATAAAGCACCACTAAAAACTGCCTTGCTTGAAATTGCTACTACAGGAAAAGCAAATTTCCGTTTTACCGGTAATCAAAATGTAATTCTTGCAGATATCAGGCCCGATGATAAAGATGCAATTGAAGCTTTATTACAACAATTCGGAATTACAAATCATACAGACAAAGCAGGGGCCTTAAGAAAAAATGCCATGGCCTGCGTAGCATTTAATACTTGTCCATTAGCATTGGCAGAAGCACAACGTTATTTACCAACGCTGATTTCAAAAATAGAACCAGTGCTGGAAAAGTATAACCTGCAAAATGATGAAATCGTTTTGCGCATGACAGGCTGCCCCAATGGTTGCGGCCGTTCTCCCGCAGCAGAAATTGGTTTTATCGGTACTGCTTACGGCGAATACAATTTGCATATCGGCGGCGATAGAGTAGGTGAAAGACTGAACACAAAATATAAAGACAGCCTCAACGAAGATCAGTTGCTTGAAACACTCGATAGTTTATTGGAAACGTTTAGTAAAGAAAGAACAGGTACTGAAACCTTCGGCGATTTTGCTAATCGTAAATGGGTTGTAGCGGAAAAGGAATTACAAGTACAATAGCAATATGTCAATTCGCTAAAACGAACAAGAACCTTGTGAAATCACTTAAGCAGGGAATTTTGATTTTTTAATTTTTACTTAATACAATTTTAATCAGGCCTGCTCGATATTTCTGTCAACTTTTGTTTGTCCAGCACACCGATTGTTTTACCGGAAAGCTTTATCAGTTTCTCATCGGCTAATTCGTTGAGTACACGAAACACTGTTTCATAAGTAGCACCTGTGTACGAAGCTAAATCCTGTTTGGTAAGAACAAGATCAATGAAACCATCAGGCAATACCCCGAATTTTTCATGCAAGGTTAACAATGCCAATGCCACACGTCCTTTTACAGGCATGTGTGCCAGGTTGCGCATTTTCTTTTCAGAAACTTTTAATTCTTCTGCAAAAAACATCATCAGCTGAAAGAGAAAATCCTGGTTCACTTTCAAAGAAGAAAGAAAAAAATCAATCCCTATAAAACACACTGTCGATGGTTCCATTGCTGTTGCCGACACAGGATACAACGCATCGTTGCCCAATCCACGGTGGCCCACAATATCTCCTTTCTTCGCAAAGCGTACTATCAATTCCTTTTCGCCCCATTTCTTATGCACTTTCACGGCACCTTCATAAACAAAGTACACCCCGGTTACTTTTTCTCCTTCCGTTATGAAAGCCTCACCTTTTTTTACCTGTATCGTTTGCCGGTTTGCATCTATAGCAGGTAGCCATTCTTTCAGGCACAGTTTGCAAAAGGAACAACTCTTGAGATCACAATCGTTTTTTGATTTTTTCATAAAGGCATTTATACCAATTACACAATACAAGGTTTGACAAATACAGCTCAGGTTTATTTCAAAGTATTAAATAAATTAATATGAATAATAACAGCTGCATCTAGTCTGGAGAATTTTAATATCCAGACCGCTTAAATTAAAACAATCCAACGAAAATATTATATAAAATTATTAAAATCAATATAATATAGAATAATTGTTTTCCAGAAAACTCCTCTTCAGATGGATTTTAAGGAAGATAATCAATCAATATTATTATATTAATATTTAAAATATATATTAAATTATCGTAAAACAATATATAAAATCTTTATATTTATTATACAAATCATGTTTTATATCACTTTTATCGCTTGACGCAGTAAAAAATATTAAATATAATTTATTATAATGTAACGATTCCTTGCCATGCTACAGAATAATTAAAGACTTTAAATTCTAATAGCATGAAGATTGTAATTGTCGGTAACGGCATGGTGGGCTACAAGTTTTGTGAAAAACTGCTGGCTAAAGATAATTCTGCCGCCTTTAATATCACAGTATTTGGCGAAGAGGTTCGTCCCGCTTACGATCGGGTACACCTCAGCGAATATTTCGCAGGCAAATCTGCCGAAGATCTTACTATGGCTCCAGCCAGTTGGTATGCAGAAAACAATGTCACTCTCCATCTTGCCGATCCCATTGCACAAATAAACCGTGAAGCAAAAACTGTTGACTCTCACAAAGGTCTTACTGTTCCTTACGATGTATTGATACTGGCAACAGGTTCTGCTGCATTTGTTCCTCCTATTCCTGGTACAGAAAAGAATGGTGTATTTATATATAGAACAATCGAAGATCTTGAATTGATGACAGCCTATGCAAAAAAAGCAAAGAAAGGTGCTGTTATTGGTGGCGGCTTGCTTGGATTAGAAGCTGCCAAAGCAATGATTGATTTAGGCGTTACTGATACATCAGTTATAGAATTTGCCCCACGACTGATGCCTCGCCAGATTGACGAAGCCGGCAGCAATCTGTTGAAAGGGAAATTAGAAAGCATCGGATTAAAGGTCCTTACCAATACCAATACTTCTGAAATTCTAGGGGAAGATCATATTACAGGAATGCAGTTTGCAGACGATACAAAAATTGATGTAGATATGCTCGTTATCTCTGCAGGTATTAAACCAAGAGATGAGTTGGCAAAATTGAGTGGATTGCAGGTAGGTCATCGTGGTGGTATTGTTGTAAATGATAAATTACAAACAAGCGATAAAAACATTTATGCCATCGGCGAATGTGCTTTGCACGAGGGTATGATTTACGGATTAGTAGCTCCTGGTTATGAAATGGCGCAGGTAGTAGTAGATAATTTATTGGGAGCAGACAAAACATTTACTGGCTATGACATGAGTACCAAACTAAAACTCATTGGTGTAGATGTTGCTTCCTTTGGCGATCCATTTATAACTGGCAACGGTATAAAAACTATCGCAATAAACGATAATAATAAAGGAGTTTACAAACGCATTAATATAAGTGAAGATGGAAAAGCTTTACTAGGCGGTATACTCGTTGGCGATGCAGAGCAATATAATATGCTGTTGCAAACCTGTAAGAATAAAATTGTATTACCTCCAAACCCTGAAGATGTAATCTTAGGAAGCAGGGGCGGAGAAGCAGAAGGTGGTTCTGGTGTTACGGGATTACCAGACGATGCATTGATATGCAGTTGCGAAGCGGTAACCAAAGGAATGATTTGTGATAGTGTAACAAAGAGTGGTTGTGAAAATGTAGAAGCAATAAAAAAATGTACAAAAGCCGGAACGGGGTGTGGAGGTTGTGTGCCCATGCTGAAAGACCTGATGGTACATACCATGAAGAGCCAGGGCAAACTGGTAAGAAATGTATTGTGCGAACATTTTAATTACAGCCGCCAGGAATTATTTGACCTGGTAAAGATCAATAACTTAAAAACCTACGAAGATGTATTAAATATGTTTGGCAAAGGTGATGGTTGCGAATTGTGCAAACCACCTGTTGCATCTATTCTTGCCAGCTTATGGAATGAAATAATATTAAAGAAAGGAAATGCCACAGCGCAGGATAGTAATGATCGTTTTCTTGCCAACATACAAAAGGGTGGAACTTATTCTGTAGTACCAAGAATACCCGGAGGTGAAGTTACTCCCGAAAAACTAATTGCTATCGGACAGGTGGCACAAAAGTATAACCTCTATACAAAAATAACGGGTGGTCAAAGAATAGATTTATTCGGCGCACACCTTAGCGATTTGCCAAACATCTGGGAAGAATTAATAGAAGCAGGCTTTGAAAGCGGCCATGCGTATGGAAAAAGTTTGCGCACTGTAAAAAGTTGTGTGGGCAGCACCTGGTGCCGTTTTGGATTACATGATAGTGTAAGCTTTGCTATTAGAATTGAAGAACGTTACCGCGGACTTCGTTCCCCACACAAATTAAAAGGTGGCGTAAGCGGTTGCATTCGGGAATGTGCCGAAGCACAGAGTAAAGATTTTGGAATCATCGCTACAGAAAAAGGATGGAACCTGTATGTGTGTGGTAATGGTGGAAGCAAACCACAGCATGCCATATTATTTGCCACAGATATAGATGAAGAAACCTGTATCAAATACCTGGATCGCTTTTTAATGTTTTATGTAAAAACAGCTGATCCGCTTACACGCACTGCTCCATGGTTAAATAAAATGGAAGGTGGTATTGATTATTTAAGAAGTGTTGTTATTGACGATGCGCTGGGAATGAATGCGCAATGGGAAGCCGATATGGAAAAACATGTGGCTACCTATGAGTGTGAGTGGAAAGCTGCTATTGAAACACCGGAATTAAGAAAACGTTTCAGCCATTTTGTAAATGCACCGGAAGAAAAAGATCCTTCTGTAAAGTTTGAAGAGATGAGGGAACAGAAAAGAGCAAGTGAGTGGAAATAAAAGACGCTGCTGAAAAAAAGAATTGCCATACTAAATACATAATATATCCTGACTGAAGACCAGCGTTCCTGCACGATTGTTTGCCATTTTTCGAAAGCCATTATTTTATTCAACGATTGCCCGCCCTGCTAATGGGTTGGACGGGTTTGCTTTTAACTATTTGCAACAGGTAAACTATTATCAACATGATGACACTTGAAAAAACTTTGACATGGTTTTATGCATGCCTTGCAGAAGATGTTCCTGAAAATGGTGGTGTATGTGTAAAGTACCAGGAACAGCAAATTGCTTTGTTTCATTTTACAAGACGCAACGAATGGTATGCCACACAAAATGAATGTCCGCACCGCCAGCAAATGGCACTCAGCCGCGGTATGATTGGTTCACAAAGTGATGAACCAAAAGTGGCATGTCCCTTTCACAAGCGAACTTTTTCTTTAAAAACCGGTGAGTGTTTAAATGGGGATGAGTGTGCTATTAAAACTTACCCGGTAAAAGTTGAAGATGGTAAAGTGTTTATCGGAGTTGATAATAGTTGAACATCGGGTACATCCCCTCCCGGAGCGGCGGATTGAGGAAAACTTAATGCTTTGAAAAACTGGGGTGGGTTGATCCCCAATGAACAGAAAGTACAAGAGTGCGACGCAACGAAGATGCCATGAAATGCTGCTGCTGACTACCATAAAAAAGAAGCAGCATTCACTGAGACCCTAAAAATAATATGACCGAAGTAAAAACTACAGCTGGTAAAAAATAAAAACTATAGTGAGAAAATAAAAAACCCCGACTCGAAATGGAAGCTCCGGCCGGGGAGTAGATTCTAAATTGACTAACAACTTAAAACCAAAACAAAAGTATGAGTAAAAATCTGAAAAAGAAAGCAGTACGTCTTTGTATGCTGCTGTGTTTTCTGAATGCTTTTAGTTCGAATGCACAGTTTACCTTAACAGGACAGTTACGTACCCGAACCGAAGTACGCAATGGTTTAGGCAACCTTGTATTGAAAGGTTCTAAATCCGCTGTCTTTACATCGCAACGTACAAGACTAATCTTCGGGTACAAATGGGACAGGGTAACTTTTGGAGCCAGCATTCAGGATGTAAGAGTGTGGGGGCAAGATGCTTCAACTATTTCTAATGCGGATGGCAACCGCTTAATGTTGCATGAAGGCTGGGCTGATTTAACCTTATTCAACAAAGCTGATACTACCATCAAAGCAAAAGGCATAGACCTGATGAGTATTAAAATCGGCAGACAGGAATTAATTTATGATGATGTACGATTGATTGGTAATCTCGATTGGTTACAACAAGGCCGTCGTCATGATATGGCTTTATTAAAAACAGTACATAAAGGATGGCAGGTTGATTTAGGGTATGCGTTTAATCAGAATGCTGATGCATTTGGTACTACTAATACCTCGTATGTTCCAGCTAATTTACCCGCATACGTAAAAAATTCATTGGGAACATTGGTGCCTACACCTGCAGGCATATTGCCAATGGCAGCATCGGGCAGTGCAGGTAATAACAGCTCTAAAACCGGTACGCCTGTTTGGGTTAATCCGCCAACTACGAATGGTGGCAACCAGGATTATAAAGCATTTACCAGTTTATACATCAGTAAAAAAATTAAGCAAACAAAATTTTCCGCACTATTATTCAACGACAGGTTTGGTAAATATAAAGTAGACTCTGTTGGCAGTGTGGCAGCAGGTTATGTGTATGGAAGAAGGTTTGTTTCTGCCGGAGCATCGGATGCATTTGATTATTCCGGAACCTTTAGCCGCTACACGTATGGCTTAATGATAAATCATACACTTGGTAATGCATCGGGCTTTGGTAAAATAGCCATACAGGCTGCATACTATCAGCAAAGCGGTAAAAACAGGGATGGTGTTGGAATGCACAGTGCATATCATTATACAGTTGCTGCTACTTATCAAAAAGGGAAAATAAGTTTTACTCCGGGTTATGATGTATTAAGTGGAAATGATGCTGCAACTGCGGAGGATGAAAAATTTGATCCGTTGTATGGCACACCACATCGCCACTGGGGCTATATGGATTATTTCTATGTAGGTACCGGTTCGCCAGCCGGCGGATTAAAAAATCCATACCTGAAGTTCAAATATGCAGGGAACACGTTGACCGCCGGAGTTGATTTCCATCTTTTTTCTATTGATAAAGACATGAAAAAAGCAGATGGAACATTTATAGATAAAAAATTGGGCAATGAACTTGATTTCGTATTGAATTATAACATGAACAAGTTTACCAATATAGAATTGGGATATTCCATAATGAATGCGAAGAACAGTATGGCTTTTGCCAAAGGGCAGGCAACAACCGATGCCGTGGCAGATACTTACAGGAAAACAGGGAGCTGGTTTTATGCGATGATCCGCTTTACACCTGATTTCTTTTATACAAAGCCGGTAGCTATTAAGCAGTAGCAGCACAATGTGAAACGTGAAGTAATCTCAATTTGAAACAACTAAATTTTAAAAATCATGCGTTCAATCATAAATAAATTAATCATTCTTTTTACACTGGCAGTAATACTGACAGGTATATCTTCTTTTAAATCGCATATCAAAGCAACAGTACCACTAAAGAAAGTGAAGCTGGGTTTTATTTCTCTTACTGATTGTGCTCCATTGGTAGCAGCAAAGGAGTTAGGTTTTTTTGCGAAATATGGAGTTGAAGTTGAATTGGAGAAACAGGCATCATGGGCGGTGATAAGAGATAAAATATTAAACGGGGAATTAGACGGGGCACATTGTTTATTCTCTATGCCGCTTTCAGTATACACCGGTGTTGGTGGAACTGCAGGCAAAGAAATGAAAATAGCAATGGTGCTTAATAATAATGGCCAGGCAATTACACTATCAAAAGATTTTTGCGGCTTGGTTGGTTTTAAAGAAGTAAACAAAGCTGCAGGGGCAGTTAAAAATGTGCAAAGCCGTAAGGAAGTAACATTTGCAATGACTTTTCCGGGTGGCACACATGATATATGGTTGCGCAACTGGATGGCTGCTGCAGGTATCAATCAAAAATCAGTAGGCATTATCACTATACCACCGCCGCAAATGGTAGCCAATATGAAGGTTGATAATATGGAAGGATACTGCGTGGGTGAGCCATGGAACGGTTTGGCAGCAGCACAGAACATTGGCTATACACATATTTCCTCACAGGACATCTGGAAGCACCACCCCGAAAAAGCATTGGTGGTTAATTCAGCTTTTGCAACCAGCAACAGAGAAGAATTAAAGAGAGTAATGAAAGCTATTATCGAAGCCTGCAAATGGTTAGATGTGATGGGCAATCGTTCGAAAGCAGCGGCATGGCTTACCAAACCAAATTATGTAAATGCACCCTTACAGGTAATTGAAGCAAGATTAAAAGGTTCTTATGATCTCGGTTGCGAATTAGGAGTACAAAAGTACAAGGATGATTACATGACGTTTTATAACAACGGTATTGTAAACACACCAAGAAAATCTCATGCTATCTGGTTTCTGGCGCAGTATGTACGATTTGGTTATTTAAAAAGTGAACCGGCTTATAAGGCTATTGCAGACAAATTAATACTGAGTGACCTGTTTGCAGAAGTAGCAAAAGAAATGAGTGTACCGGTGCAGCCGGATATGCAGGCTTTTAAAACAACCTATGATGTGCAGTTTGATCCTAACAATCCTTCTGCTTATTTGAAAACAACGAAAAGATAAATTGTCAATAATGAATAATGAATAGTCAATGGATTCAAACTATTCAGGATTGGTTCACTATTCATATTACTACTGATAAAAAAAAGACATGAAAAAAATATTCACTTTAAAAACGCTGTTGTCAGTCGTGTACTTTGCTGCCGGGCTGGCATTAGTGGGTGGTATATGGGAATTGATTTCTTATTATACTAAAAATGAAGTACCGAATCCACGGATGACATGGATTACGTTTAAAGAAGTAATGCAAAACCCGATGCAGGATGAGCCAGACATAAAAGGTATCGGTACTAAACTATTAAGTTCATTAAAAAGAGTTGGTATTGGTTTTGGATTAGGAAGTTTAATTGCTATACCATTGGGTTTAGTAATGGGTTCCAGTAAAACATTGCTTGCCATTATTAATCCTATTGTGCAGATACTCCGTCCAGTTTCTCCGCTTGCATGGTTTCCTTTGGGGTTGGCCATTTTTAAAGACTCACCGGCAGCCAGCATCTTTATGATTTTTATTTGTTCACTGTGGCCAACTGTTATTAATACAGCATTTGGTGTATCTGCTATACCGCAAGATCATAAAAATGTTGGGAAGGCTTTTGGTTTCTCCCGGTGGAAGTACCTCACTAAAATAATGTTGCCATTTACATTGCCGCATATATTGACTGGCTTACGCCTGGCTATTGGGGTGGCATGGATGGTTATAGTGGCTGGTGAAATGTTATCCGGTGGTATGGGGCTTGGCTATTTTGTTTGGGAAGAAGGGTTTAATGGTGGCAATGTAGGTAAAATCCTTGTAGCGATTATCATCATTGGTATTGTGGGCTTGATACTGGATAAACTTTTTATGGTGCTGCAAAAGAAATTCAGCTATGCTGCTTAAACAAATCATTTATTAATTATTTAAACTGATTATATGGGTACTACATTAATGGCGGTAAAGCCAATAGTAGAAAAGGATAATACGGTTTCAGAAAAGATATTGAAACCTGTTTTTAATGCCGGTAAAAGCATTGAAGTAGAAAATGTAACCGTAAGTTTTAAAACACCCAAAGGAATTTATACTGCCGTAAAAGATATTTCATTAAGTATAAGGAAAGGGGAAATTGTTTCATTAATAGGTCATTCAGGTTGTGGCAAGTCAACACTGATGGGCACTATCAGTGGTATGGTAAAACCTACTGCTGGTATTGTAAGGGCTAATGGTAATGAAGTAACCAAGCCCGGCCCTGACAGGGGAATTGTTTTTCAAAATTATTCATTGCTGCCCTGGCTAACCGTGTATCAGAATATTTATGAAGCAGTTGATTCAGCTATAAAAGATAAAACGACAACAGAAAAAAAAGAACTGGTGCTGAATAATTTGAAAATGGTAAAGCTGTGGGAGCATAAAGATAAATTGCCCGGACAGCTTTCTGGTGGAATGAAGCAGCGGGTAGCTATTGCAAGAGCATTCGCCATTAACCCTTCTGTTTTATTACTGGATGAACCATTCGGTGCATTAGATGCGCTGACGAAAAGCAGTATGCATGTAGAGTTATTAAAACTCTGGAACCTCGACAACCGGGAAAAAACCATTGTAATGGTAACGCATGATATTGAAGAAGCCATTTTTCTCAGTGACCGTGTGGTGGTAATGAACAACGGACCTGAAGCTACTATTAAGGAAATCGTTGATGTGCCATTGCCGAGGCCACGAAATAAAAAGGAGATAGTACATGATGCAGATTATATGGCTATTCACGACAGGTTGTTGAACCTGCTGATTGATAAATTTTCAATTGACGATATAAATTAATCCCGATAAACATTTTAAACGAGGTATATGCAACAAAATTCCATAGCACAACCATTAAGCAGGCTCAATATCTTTTCAATAAAAGGTGTTCAGATGAAAACCTTTCATATTACCTGGCTTACTTTTTTCTTTTGCTTCTTTGCCTGGTTTGGTATGGCACCATTAATGAAGATTGCCAAAGAGCAATTACATTTAACCAAAGATCAGATTGGCAATATCCAGATAGCCTCTGTTTCAGCCACTATTATTGCCCGTTTAATAATCGGACGGCTGATAGATAAATATGGCCCCCGCATTATTTATACATGGCTGCTGGTAATATGTGCTATTCCTGTTTTATTAATTGGTACCAGTCATTCTTACACTTCTTTTTTATTATTCCGTTTGGCTATTGGTGTTATCGGAGCTTCATTTGTCATTACGCAGTTTCATACTTCAGTAATGTTTGCGCCTAATATAAAAGGTACGGCGAATGCAACTGCAGGTGGTTTTGGTAATGCTGGTGGTGGTGCAGCAAATTTTTTTATGCCATTGATTGCATCCGGGTTTACTGCATTAGGTTTTTGCAGCAAAGAAGATAGCTGGAGATTTGCAATGCTGGTGCCTGGTGTAATGTTGTTAGTATGTGCTTATCTGTATTACCGGTTTACCAAAGACACACCAGCAGGTGATTATAAAGAGATTGGCTACAAGGTAGATGATAAGAAAAATACTTTCCTGGTGGCTATGAGAGATTACCGCACATGGGTATTAACGATTGCCTATGCAGCTTGCTTTGGAGTTGAAATTACTGTTGACAATTTTGCACCCATATTTTTTACAGATACGTTTGGCGCTTCATTAGCAGTGGCCGGTATGTGTGCAGGTATTTTTGGCTGGATAAACATATTTGCACGCCCCGTTGGAGGTATTGTTGCAGACAAAATAGGTAAAGTGTGGGGCTTTGATGGTAAGTCGATGCTGCTGGCAATTTTATTATTGCTGGAAGGTATCGGATTGATATGGTTTGCAAAATCAGGAAACATAGGAATGGCCATCTTCATGATGTTCTTTTTTGGCCTTAGTTTAAAAATGGCTAATGGTGCCACTTATAGCCTGGTGCCTTTTATCAGCCCTATAGCTGTTGGCAGTGTAGCAGGTATAGTTGGAGCCGGTGGTAATATTGGTGCTATGCTGATCGCATTTATGTTTAAAGCAAAAGCAGTGAATGTTACAAAAGAAGTAATCGTAAATGGTGTAGTTACCTCTAAAACCATGATTGATTATACAGCAGCATTCTTATTGTTAGGCTATATTATTTTAGGAATTGGCATTGCCGTGTTTATTTTCAGAACGCTTACTGCTAAGAAAGGTGATACCATTAAAGAGCTGGCTGTTGTTCCTGTAGAAATAAAGCCATAGTGAGAGATTGTTTGCCATTTAAAAAAAGAAAAGATAATTGAGTACTATTAATAAAATAAATGCTTCATCATCAGAAAAGCAACCTGGAATGACGACAACCTGCTGCTATTGCGGAGTAGGTTGTGGTATTATCGTTAATAAAGATGAGCAGGGCCGCATCAGTGTAGAAGGAGATAAAAATCACCCGGTGAACAAAGGAATGCTTTGTTCCAAAGGAATGAACCTGCACTACACCGTAAATGATAGAAGCGATCGGTTATTATATCCCGAAATGCGGTATAATAAAAATCAACCGCGGCAAAGAGTAAGCTGGGATATGGCATTGGAAAGAACAGCCGCAGTATTTAAAACTTTCATTGATAAGTATGGTCCGGATTCGGTAGCATTTTATGCAAGTGGTCAGTGCCTTACCGAGGAGTATTATGTTGTAAATAAATTGATAAAAGGATTTATAGGAAGTAATAACATTGACACCAACTCAAGACTCTGCATGAGTAGTGCAGTGGTTGGATATAAAATGAGCCTGGGTGAAGATAGCGTACCTGTTAGCTACGATGATCTTGAACTGTGTGATGTAATTTTTGTAGCTGGTGCTAATCCTGCCTGGTGCCATCCAATTTTGTGGAGAAGGGTAGAAGCGGCAAGAGAAAAAAATCCTGATCTGAAAATCATTGTCAGCGATCCACGAAAAACACAAAGCTGTTCAATGGCTGATGTGCATCTGCAATTAAATCCCGGAACAGATGTTACACTCCACCATGCAATCGGCAGATGTCTGATTGAAGAAGGACAGATCGATTTTGACTTCATCAACGACCATACAAATGGTTTTGATAAATACAGGGAAACTGTTTTTGAAAGAACAATAGAAGAAGCGGCTGCTATTTGTGGTGTTACAGGAAGTGATATCCGCCTTGCAGCATTATACATTGGGAATGCCAAAGGTTTTATTACCATGTGGACGATGGGGCTTAACCAAAGTGTAATTGGCGTAAATAAAAATCTTTCGCTCATCAATCTCAATTTAATAACCGGGCATATTGGTAAACCGGGCTCCGGTCCGTTTTCATTAACCGGCCAACCGAATGCAATGGGTGGAAGAGAAGTTGGTGGCTTATCAAATTTGTTACCTGCACATAGAGACTTAACAAACGAAGCGGATAGAAACGAAGTAGAAAAATTCTGGCAGGTGCCATTGGGAACTATCCAGCCGAAGCCAGGATTAACAGCTACTGAAATGTTTGATGCATTGAACGATGGCAAATTGAAAGCTATCTGGATACTTTGCACCAACCCGCTGATAAGTTTACCCGATGTAAGAATTGCCGAGGAAGGATTGAAAAAAGCAAAGTTTGTTGTAGTGCAGGATGTGACCAATAAATTAGAAACACTGAAATATGCAGATGTGGTATTACCTGCTGCTGCATGGACGGAGAAAGAAGGAACTATGACCAACGCCGGTCGTTATGTTTCCCACCTTTCTAAAATTAATGATGCACCCGGCGAAGCATTGCCCGATGCAGAAATTATTTGCCGCTTTGCACAGAAGATGGGATATCATGGTTTCGATTACAAAAATTTTTCAGAGATATATGCAGAACATGCAGCATTAACTGCAGGAACCAATATCGACATCAGTGGATTGAGTTATGAAATATTGAAAGAGAAGAGAAGTGTGCAATGGCCGTATAAAAAAATCAAAAATCAAAATTCAAAAGAAAAACAAGATTATGCGGGAACTCCGAGATTATTTACGGATAAACAATTTTTCACCCCATCCCGCAAAGCCAATATCCATTCTTTTCCCGATGCAAACCAAAGCGAACAACCGGATGAAACGCATCCATTAATTCTTACCACAGGAAGAATAAGGGATCAATGGCATACCATGAGCAAAACCGGGAAAGTAAATAAACTGAAACAGCATATTAGCGAATCTTTTTTAGAAATACACCCGGATGATGCAGCAGAAAGAAAAATCAAGGACGGCGAATTGGTGGAAGTGTTTAATACAAGAGGTACTGTAAGAGTAAAAGCAAAATTTTCTGCTGATATAAAGAAAGGAGTTTGTTTTTTACCAATGCACTGGGGCAAAGTATTGAACAGCGATTTGAACCGTGCGAATAATCTTACCAATAATTTGGTTGATCCGAAAAGTAAGGAACCTGATTTTAAATTCTCTGCCGTGCAGGTATGGGCATATAAGAAGCCACAACAAAAAATTATTGTAATTGGTGCAGGTGCGGGTGCTTGTGGGTTTGTAAAAAGCTACCGTTCATTAAATACGGTGGATGAAGTAACGATTTTCAGCAAAGAAAATTTTCCATTCTATAATCGTGTATTGCTGCCGGATTATATCAGCGGTGTATTGCCCTGGAATAATTTGGTGAAGATGACAGACGCAGAAGAGAATGATTACAAAATAAAAATGCACCGGGGAGTAAGTATTGAACATATTGATAGAAATAATAAAACAGTTACAGATAGTAATGGTAACGAACATTCCTACGACATATTATTAATGGCCACCGGAAGCCGTGCAGCCATGTTGCGGGATGTCCCTTCGCTGAAAGGAATTTTTACCATGCGCAGCCGCATGGATGCTGATAGTTTTAAAGACCATGTGGATCCTGCAAAAGGTAAGGTCATTATTGTTGGTGGAGGTTTGCTGGGCATAGAGCTGGCTGCATCGCTGCGTGAAGTAAATGTAGAAGTAACCATTGTACAACGTATTTCAAGACTGATGGATCGGCAGCTGGATCCATTGGGTAGTCAATTACTGCACGAAGAACTAACCAACAAAGGAGTTGATATTTATTATAATGATGAGATAGAACGTTTCCTTGGTGAACAGGAAGTTACTGGTATCAGACTAAAAAGTGGTTTGTTAATTGAAGCACAGGCCATCGTTATTGCTATCGGCACAGCGCCAAATATTGAAATTGCAAAAAATGCAGGCATAGATTGCAAACGTGGCGTAGTGGTAGATGATTATCTGCAGACAAACGATCCCTCAATCTTTGCCATTGGGGAAATTGCAGAGTTCAAGGGATTTTTATATGGCATTACTGCCGCAGCAGAACAACAGGCAGAAATTGTAGCCCGTTATCTCAATGGTGATATTTCAAAATATTATAGCGGGTCGTTGCTCATGAATATTTTAAAAATGCACGGAACCGAACTTTGTTCTATGGGCGAAGTAGAATGTCCGGATGATCCTGCTTATGAAGAAGTGGTGTTTATTGATAAAGCAAAAAGATATTATAAGAAATGTATCATTCATAACGACCGCCTTATTGGTGCAATACTGATTGGTGATAAAAGCGAATTTTTGGAGTTCCGCAACCTGATTGAAAATAAAATGGAGCTGAGCGAAAAACGGTTGCAGCTGCTTCGCTCCGGTAAAACAGCTGAGCCTGTTATTGGAAAACTGGTATGCAGTTGCAACAATGTTGGCGAAGGCAACCTGCTGAATAAAATTAAAGAAGGATGTAAAGATCATTTGCAGCTTTGTCAGCTAACAGGTGCAGGCATGGGTTGCGGCAGTTGCAGACCGGAAGTAAAAGCAATATTGGATGCACAGGTAAATGTGCTGAAAAAGGAAGATGTAGTTGCAGTGTAGAAGGTTAATTTTGTAACCAGCTGAGGAATTTCAAAAAGTATTAATTCGACTAAACAATGAGTAAACAAATAATAAAAGAAGAGAGTTCAGAATTTCGTGGATTAAGAGATATAGAATACTTCGACTTTGAAGAAGATTTCATTGAAGAAAATGTCCGCTGTATTCCGATGGTTGTTCGTTTTAAAATGGATGCAGCAGGAATAAAACTGAAACTTTCGGAATGGAGCAAGTTTAAGAAAGAAGATAGGATTGAGTTGGCCGTAAAACCATGCAAAACTGAAGAAGAAGCAAACCTTTATAATGCATACCTGATGGGATTAATAAAAAAGCATACCAACAACGAAGCAACAGTTTTACCAATTAACAATCACCCTGCATGGGCAAATGTTGAAGAAATTCCGGAGCTATTGCAGGAGAAGGCAAAAGAGTTTAATTGGGAAATAACAAAAGAGCAATGGAAAGGACTAACCAACCTGCAACGCTTTGCATTAACAAAACTGTATAGGCCTGGTCACGAAAATAAAAACTTTCCAAAAGCCATGAAGGAATTTGGGATTGTTGCTGAATAGCAATATGGTGCTTGTCAAAAAATAAGAGCTATCCTAACATCGGAGTACCCAATTATTAATTGTTAATTATTAATTATTAATTTCTCAAATAAACAGGTAATCAGGAAATAGAACAATGAGTTACTCATCTGTCATAAAAATTAATTTTTGCGGAGGAATTATTTCTCCCGGCGATTTATATAATATTCTCATTGCCATTGGCAAAGCAGGTGTTATACAAGTGCGGTTTGGTTTACGCCAGCAATTATTGATTGATACGGATGCATTAGGAGCCGCTATTATTAAAAAAGAGTTAGCTGCATTGGATATTAACTATGAATATGATAATGATGAATTTCCGAATGTGGTAAGTTCCTATCCGGCAGAAGAAGTTTTTATTACCAACACCTGGCTTAGCGAAGGAGTGTATAAAGATATTTTTGATTTGCTGGATTATCAACCGAGATTGAAGATAAATGTGAGTGATAGCAACCAGAGTTTTACACCTTTACTTACAGGGAACATTAATTGGGTGGCATCGCCAACAGCACAGCACTTCTGGCATTTATTTGTACGCTTTCCCAAAACAAATGTGATTTACGAGTGGAAAGATATGGTGTACACCAATGATGTAGCCCGTATGTCGAAGCAGATTGAAGCACTGATATTTGAAAACAAGGAAAAATTTTATGACAACGAAGAAGTAATAGGCGACGAGTTGTATGAATTGATACAGCAGGAAACATACATTACAAAACCTATTGATACTGCGTTGAGGTTGCCCGCATTTAATCTTCCTTATTATGAAGGATTGAATAAGTACAATAATAAATACTGGCTGGGCATTTACCGGAGAGATGAAATGTTTGATTTAGAATTTCTGAAAGAGATGTGTATGCTGTGCTTGCAAACAAAAATAGGTCTGCTTTGCTCCACCCCCTGGAAATCTGTAATTGTAAAAGGTATTGAAGAAAAGGATAAACAGGATTGGAATATTTTACTGGCAAAATACCAGGTGAATGTCCGTCATGCTGCCAATGAATTAAATTTCCAGGTGGAAGACAATAGTAAAGAAGCCGTAGCAATAAAAAGTTATCTCGTAAAATATCTTAGTCGTGATGATATAAGAACTTTCGGTGTGTGCATCGGTATTAAAACAAGAATGAAAAGTGAAGTTTTCAGTAGTGTACTGATAAGAAAACGCCCATTAATTTCCATTGGCAAATGGGGCTTCTTTCATTTATACGATATCCTGATTGCAAAAGATTTCAACCCTAATGAAAGAACAGGGGTTGTATTCAGTAAAAGCAATCTGAAGATTTGGTTGCCGGAACAGATGCGCAGGGCCATTCTTTCATTTTATCAGCATCAGGCAAAAGTATTGAAGGCACCGGAAAAGAAAGTGAAGAAGGAAAAACCAGCAGAAGAAAAAATTTCTTTTGTGTATCAGTGCAATGATTGTTTAAGTGTTTATGATGAAGTATCCGGCGAGCCTGAAAATGATATTATGCCCGCTACATTGTTTACACAGTTACCAGAAACTTATACCTGTCCTATGTGCGAAGCAGCAAAAGAAAATTTTAAAAAAATAGAGAAGAGCAAGTTGGGGTTACAAGCCATTTAGTTCGGCATGTGCATTGAAATTGCGAAAGCTTTTCTTTTTATCATCAGCAAGTGGAATAGAGTAAGTATTGATGTGTTCCAGCATATACTTCATACTATGTTTTGGCAATTGATTAGATTGATATAGTTGTAGAATATGAGCCAGCCCGGATGCTTTGTAAATTCCGCAAAGTGGTTCTGGTTCACCATCATTTGTATAAACAAATGCATCGGCATTGGTTTGTTGCTGATAATTATTTACAAGTTCTTTGAGTAGTTCAGTTTCCATGAGGGGCATATCACAAGCCAGCAATAAAAAATCTTCTGCAGGATGTTGAATGTGTACACTAAGCAAACCGCCCAGCGGGCCTTTTATTTGCAAAGAATCATTATCAGTTATTAATTGCCCTGGAGAAAATATAGCGGCATAATCTTCATATTGATTTTTATTGACAGAGATCACAACGGGTAATTGTAAGTCTGCGAGTTTATCAACTGCTGTTTGCGCCCAGGTGTTGGCATGCAATTTCAACAGGCCCTTATCAGTGCCCATCCTGGTGCTTTGTCCCCCGCAAAGTATTACGCCAATCATTGTTTATTGTTGATGATGTGGTTTAGTGTCCGAATGTCCCAGGCTTTTTCCAGGGGCAGCAACATCCCTTACCAATTGTTTCAGTTCTTTTATTTCCGGAAAGCCACCATATTCCTTACGGTCAAATATTTTTTTACCGTCAATCGTAATATGAAAGTCACCGCTTACTTCACTGGGTTGAAGCGTCACTGCCTTCAATTCTTCGTTAAAGGTAGTCAGCAGTTCCTGCGCCATGTAAGCAGCTCTTAAAAGCCAGCCGCATTTCGGGCAATATTCAATGGTAACAGTTGGTTTCATCATGTTGGTTTGTGTGGGTAAAGTTCGGGATAATTATGTTACAGATGGACATATTCGTCTACTCAACCTAGTAATCAACACTCTAGGTAAATGAAGACACGGACTCCCTGCTAAAGACTAACGACTCAGAACTGACTACTGTTAGTGCGGTATAAATAATTACATGAATTAGTCTACTAAGTTGGTAGGAATTAGGTAAATTTGCCTCTTAATTGTAAAGTGAAGTTTGAATATGTTTAGCTACGAAAAATTTCTCTCCGATAAAATTCAGCAACTTAAAGAAGCTGGCTCTTATCGTTATTTCCTGGAAGTAAATAAAAGTGCACAACACTTTCCGCAGTTTCATTATACCAATGCAGAAGGAGTGCAACGTTCTGCCATCAATTGGTGCAGCAACGATTATTTGTGCATGAGCACCAACGAAGAAGTAATTGCCAAACTTGCTTTTGTTACACACCGCAGCGGTACAGGTAGCAGCGGCACAAGAAATATTTCCGGCACTACTATTTATCACAAAGAACTGGAAACAACATTAGCACAATGGCATAAAAAAGAAGCCGCATTAATTTTTAATGGTGCTTATGCGGCAAATGTCACCACTTTACAAACGCTTGGAAAAAATGTTCCCGGCCTTATTTTTATTTCTGATGAACGTAATCATGCCTCCATCATAGAAGGTATTCGTGGTTGTAAAAATGAAAAGAAAATTTTCAGGCATAACGATATAACTCATCTGGAAGAAATATTAGCGGCTCTTCCTGCTGAACAGCCCAGGCTGGTCGTATTTGAATCAGTTTATTCCATGTACGGCACTATTTCTCCCGTAAAAGAAATTGCAGCCCTCGCAAAAAAATATAATGCTCTCACTTATATCGACGAAGTACACGGCGTAGGATTGTATGGCGAAACAGGAGCCGGCATTTTGGAACAGGAAGGATTGCAAAATGAAATTGACATTGTAAACGGTACTTTATCAAAAGCTATTGGTGTTTACGGTGGCTATATTGCCGCATCTGCTACCATTGTTGATTTTATTCGCAGCTATGGCAGTGGTTTTATTTTCACTACTTCATTACCGCCAGCTGTATGCAGCGCAGCGAATAAAAGTATTCAGTTAATTCAGCAGCATACATCATATCGGAAAAATTTTCATGAAAATGTTTTGTTGCTGCGACAGGCATTAACAGCAAACGGAATTACTTTTTCTCTTAACAATTCTCATATTACAAGTGTGCCAGTGAAAGGTGCAGAACAGTGCAGGCAGGTAGCCAGCGATTTGTTGTTGCAGCAGGGAGTGTATTTGCAGCCAATCAATTTTCCCACCGTTCCTGTTGGTGAAGAATGTTTGCGGATTATTATTACTGCACGTCACCAACCCAAACATATTAATCACTTAGCATTTAGTTTGAACAAAATAATTAATGGAAACAATCAGGCTCATAGGACGGAGTTCGAAGCTATCCCTCTTACAGCTGGAGAAAGTAAAGCATAGAATTGCTGAAGCTTTTCCTGGTGTAAAAGTGGAGATAATAGCAAGGAGCAGCCGTGGAGATGCCTTGCAGGATATTCCATTGCAAACTGTCGAAGGCAGTGATTTTTTTACGCAGGATATTTTTGATGCCCTGCAAAATAATGAAGCCGATATAGCTGTTCATTCTTTAAAAGACATGAGCAGCGAACATTTTTTTGGCAGCAATCATTTTGCAGTCATTGACAGAGATGATACAAGAGATATTGCCATTTTTAACAAAGACATTGGAACCAAATTAAGGAAAGGAGATAGAATAATAATTGGCACCTGTTCACCCCGCCGTGAAGAAATGGCAATAGGCTTTTTGCAAAAAGCATTGCCACAATTAAATGAAAGCTTTAAAGTAGAAACAAAAATTATCCGTGGCAATGTAGATACAAGGTTAAGAAAGCTGGATGCTGGTGAATACGATGGAATCATTTTGGCTACCGCAGGATTGAACAGGTTGTTATCATCAGCATCCCCATCGGCGGTTGCAAACCCCGACGGCGGATGCGCCGTAAAAGAATTATTAAAAGATAAAAAACTAATGCTTCTTCCACTCATCGAATGTGTTCCTGCACCTTGCCAGGGAGCTATCGTAGCAGAAGCAAACCCAATCAACAAAAGAGCCGTAGAAATATTGAATGCAATTAACGATAGTAACTTAATGGACGATTGTATCCGGGAAAAGAAAACAGCCATACAGTATGGCATTGGTTGTCTGCAACGCTTTGGAGTTATCACTATCAGCTATGGCGATAACAAAATTGTCTATGCCGCAGGTAAAGACAGTAACGAAAACACATTCACCCAATGGATTGGTTTACCACAGGTAGAAGTGGGAGATAAGAATATTTTCAGCACAACCAATTTCATGGGAAGTTTCTTCGAATATCAATATAGCCAGGAAGTTCCTGTAATAAAAGAAAACATTGCCTTCATTGCTAATTACAAAGCAGTAGAAAACAAAACCCTCATTCAGCAATTGCAAATAAAAAAGGTTTGGGCTTCAGGCACCAAAACATGGCTGGAGCTGGCAAAGAAAGGATTGTGGGTAGAAGGAAGTGCCGATGCATTTGGTATAGAATCACTCGTTACTGCATGGCAAATGCCATTGTTGAGTATTTCAAAAAACGATATCGCAATTATTACTAATAGCTCATCTGCCAATTCATGGAAACAGAAAGGATGGAAAGTCTATGGTACCTATTCTACCAGCGAAAAAGAGTCACCCGAACTTGAAGCACAAATCAAACAAGCAGATATTATTTTCTGGACAAGCTATCGCCAGTATGCACAATATAAAAACGTACTAAAAGAAAATGTGCAGCATCTTTGCTCTTATGGAGAAACTGCCGAAAAATTTATAGCAGCAGGAATAAATCCTGTTGTATTTCCAAACATTAAAGCCTTTCAGCAATGGAAACAAACTTTTATCCCCTTAACCAGCGAAGGTTAAGAACCGACTCACATATCAGGGAATTGACGGCATCTGTAAAGTTGTCGCATAAAAGTTTTATTCAACCGCTGTTTGTGGATGAAGCTATTGATGCACCAAGAGCCGTAAATGGATTGAATGGTGTACAGGTAGATACAACTGATTCTTTATTACAAACAATTGAAAACGATTTAAAAAATGGAATCAGCAAATTTTTATTATTCCCGGTTCCTGCACAGAAAAAAGAAAAGGAATTTGATTTCTCTTTCGCTGCCAACACTATAAAAAAGGTAAAACAAACTTTTGGTGCTGATGTATGGATAGCAGCAGATGTTTGTCTGTGCAGTTATACAAGTCATGGCCATTGTGGCATTTTAAATCACGATCATTCTCAATTGCTCAATAGCAAAACAGTAGAAGTGCTGGCACAATATTCATCTATACTTGCAAATGCTGGTGCAGATTGTATTGCCCCCAGCGATATGATGGATGGCCGTATTGCAGCAATAAGAAACAATCTTGATGCACTGGGGTTTGAAACGGTGAGTATCATGAGCTATGCAGCCAAATTCAGTTCGCAATTTTATGGTCCCTTCCGTGATGCCTGTCATTCATCGCCCAACACAAATGGATTGAAGAACAGAAAATCTTATCAGCTATCGCCATTCAATATCAACGATGCATTGGCATCCGCCCTGCGGGATGAAAAAGAAGGTGCAGATATTTTAATGGTAAAACCCGCTGCCTTGTACACCGATGTTATTGCTAAAGTAAAGCAGCAAACATTGAAACCTGTTGCAGCTTATCATGTCAGCGGTGAATATGCGGCTATTGAAGCATTGGCCGAAAAGGATTTGGTAAACCGTGAAGCAGCTCACCTGGAAGTATGGGCAGCATTGCAACGCAGCGGTGCAGATATTATTATTTCTTACGCTTCACGCCACGCAAAAAAGTGGATTGAAAATATAGTTTATTAAAAGTATTAGTTAGTCAACTGTATTGCTACTATCGGCTGTGGTTGCGTCGCACACTTGTACAACAGTAATTCTTTTCGGCATTTTGCAAAGTCTCCAGTAATTTATAAAAAACCGGTAATTAATCACGCCAAACCAGCAACCAATAACCAGCAACCAGTCTTGTAGCAACCCTATTAATTCTCAGAGCCTTGTTCAAACCGAAACCACTAACAACCGTTATTTTAACGAATTCAACAGGAATAATTAAAGTCTATTAATTAGGTAGACTAATTTTAAGCCCCTATTTTTGCAGGATATGTCCGAATCGGCAATTGTAAATAAGAACCAGTTATTTCCCGTTTTTCTCAAGTTGGAGAAATTACGGGTGTTACTCATTGGTGGCGGCAATGTCGGCCTGGAAAAATTAATGGCTTTATTAACGAATACCCCGGAAGCCCATATTACAATTGTGGCTCCTGTGATAAAAGAGGAGATAGTCACATTAGCAAAAAAGCATACTAATTGTGAACTTATCCTGGAGAAATTTTCAGAAAGCAATTTGCAGAACAAGGATATTGTTATTTGTGCAACAGATGATAAGCAATTGCACCTTACTATAAAAGAACTTGCCAATGCAAAAGGCTTGCTGGTAAATGTGGCAGACACCCCGGAACTTTGCGATTTTTATCTTGGTTCCATAGTTCAAAAAGGCAATCTCAAGATTGGCATATCCACCAATGGAAAATCGCCAACTGCAGCTAAACGTATAAGAGAAGTATTGAACGATGCCTTGCCCGGTGAACTGGATGAAGTAATTGAAAACCTGCACACCGTAAGATCCAAGCTCAATGGAAACTTTGAGGCTAAAGTGAAGAAGCTAAATGCACTGACCAAAGTTTTAGTTGATAATGAGACGGAAGGCAATGGAAAAAAATGGAGAAAGATAGCGATGTACTCCGTAGCTATTTTTTCTATAATGATAATCGGTTACTTTATTTTTTCCTATTTACCATTAAAAGAAATTGCCAGTGATACTACTACCTGGTATAAAACACTTGATAAGAACTTTCACTGGATGGTGCTGGCCGGTTTTTTAGCACAAATGGTAGATGGTGCATTGGGAATGGGATATGGAGTTACCAGTGCTTCCATTTTATTATCGGCAGGAATACCTCCCGCATCTATCAGCGGCAGTATACATACTGCAGAAATGTTTGCCAGCGGCGCATCGGGTTATAGCCACTATAAGTTTGGCAATGTAAATATGAAATTATTTAAAGCATTGGTAATACCCGGTGTATTGGGTGCTGTTGCAGGTGCTTTATTATTGGTTTTTTTGGGAGATAAATATGGTAATTATATCCGGCCTGTTATAGCTGGTTATACATTATTGCTAGGCGTAAAATTTATTATCAATGCTTTCCGCGAAATAAAGCCGGGAAAAAAATTCAAACAATATAAAGGACTGGCAGCTGTTGGCGGCTTCTTCGATTCTTTTGGCGGCGGTGGATGGGGGCCTATTGTAACGAGTACATTAATAAACAAAGGCCGCAGTCATAAATATGTAGTAGGCACTGTAAGTCTTACAGAGTTTTTTGTAACACTGGCAAGTGCATTTACTTTCTTTACATTAATAGGGGTTAGTCACTGGCAGGTTATTCTGGCATTGATAATCGGAGGTTTTATAGGTGCACCACTTGCAGCTAAGCTGGCAGGGAAACTGCCTCGGAAAACATCTTTCCTGTTATTGGGTATCCTCGTTATTATCTGGAGTATACGCATCCTGGTAAAAGTAATATAGGGCAATAGGCATTATTTCGTGAGGAAATAAATATATAAAATAATAGTCCATAAATTTGGTAGAGTAATAAAACGAATTTATGTTTGCGTAAGAATAAGGCAACTGCCTTTTAAACTTTCGATGCTTAGCCTACCTGAAATGTATTGCCGATTAGTATCGGAGTAGCAGCATTTGCCCGATACCTGCCGACAGGCAGGGAATTATTGCAGCTGATAACAAAATAATAAATCTATAATGAGAAATATGCTTAACAATACCATGTACACTACCATTACGTCTGGTAACCGATGTTGTTCTTGCTGCCTTTAATAGATAACAAAATTTTTTAATTAATTAGTCTATAAAAATAGTAGACTTATTTCTCTCAAATCAAAACCGAACAAAGTAATGAAACGCATTTTTTTAGTGCTCGCTTTTTTTTATCCTGTTTTTTTATTCGCCCAGCTTACGGGAAGGGTAGTAAATGACAATAACGAAGGCATTCCTTTTGCCAGCATTTCCATTAAAACAAGCTCCAAAGGTATTGTTACAGATTCTTTAGGTCGCTTTACATTAACTATTACACAAAAATTTCCGGTAATACTTGTTGTGTCTTCTACCGGGTTTGCTACCCGTGAGTATATTGTTAAAGAAAATAACCAGAACGATAATGTACTAATTCAATTACAATCATTGTTTCAGAAAGATACGGTTGTAATTACATCGAGAAGACGCAAAGAAGTATTGCAGGATGTGCCTATTCCTATTACTGTAATCGGTGGTAAACAAGTGGAAGATGCAGGGGCATTTAATGTGAACCGTGTGAAAGAACTTATTCCTTCTGTACAATTATATACATCCAACCCACGTAATACAGGTGTTAATATCCGTGGATTGGGTTCTCCATTCGGTCTTACCAATGATGGTCTTGACCCCGGTGTTGGTATTTATGTAGATGGTGTTTATTATGCCCGTCCTGCAGCAGCAACATTCGACTTTATTGATGTAGATCAGATTGAAGTGTTGCGTGGCCCGCAGGGAACTTTATATGGAAAGAATACAACTGCAGGCGCAATAAGTATCACATCACGCAAACCAAGCTTTAAGCCCGGTGGAACTTTTGAAGTAAGTTATGGCAACTATGGGTACACACAAGCGAAAGCTTCTATTACGGGACCAATAAGTAAAAGACTTGCAGCTCGTTTTTCTTTCTCCGGTACTCAACGGGATGGATTAATAGAGAATGTTCGTACACTAAAGAGAACAAACGATATTAATAATCTTGGCTTCCGTGGTCAGTTATTGTATAAAGTTTCTGAAAAAACAAGCATCACAGTAAGTGGCGATAATTCACGTCAGCGTCCTGATGGTTATGCGCAGGTGATAGCTGGTGTAGCTCCAACAAAACGTCCGGGTTACCGCCAGTTCGATTCTATTATTGCAGCACTTAACTATCAATTGCCAAGCAGAAATGCATTCGATAGAAAAATTGATCATGATGTACCCTGGAATTCTAATACGGATTTAGGCGGTGTATCATTAAACATTGATAGTAAAATAGGCCCCGGTACATTTACCTCTACCACTGCATGGCGTTATTGGAATTGGGATCCATCCAATGACAGAGACTTTACAGGGTTGCAGGCATTGGCAAAATCTCAAAACCCTGCCAAGCATAAAAACTGGTCACAAGAGTTTCGTTATGCCGGAGAGTTCTCTTCTAAGTTAAGTGGTGTCATTGGCTTATTCTTTATCAACCAGGAAGTAAAAATTACTGGTACTGAAGAATCAGGAAAAGACCAATGGCGCTTCTCACAAAGTTCAACAAGCAGCTTATGGCAAACACCAGGTTTGCTGAATGGTTATGGCATCAGAACAAATGCATCAATCAAATCAACCAGCGCCGCTGCATTTGCAAACGTTGATTGGAAAATAACAGATAAATTTCATGTATTGCCCGGTGTACGTTTCAACTATGATAAAAAAGATGTGGTGTACAATCGTGTAGCGTATGGTGGTTTAGATACAGCTACATACAGCGGTTCTTCTGCTAACAAAGCAACACTGCAAGGCTTTAAGAATGGTGTATATACAAGCCAGGCTTATACAGCGGATGCTGATGAAAATAATTTTACTTACCAGATTACATTGGCTTATAAACCTACCAGTCGTACCAATCTTTTTGCAAGCTATTCAACCAGCTTTAAGCCGGTAGGTGTAAATGTGGCAGGCTTACCCAACCTCTCTAATGGCAGGCCAGATAGCTCTGTAGCAGTTATAAAACCAGAAGATGTGAGAAGCGTACAGGTTGGAATCAAAACCACGTTAATAGATAATTTCATTTTGAACCTTACCTATCATAATACAGATATTAAGAACTACCAGACAAATGTACAATCGGCGCAACTGGGTGTTAATCGTGGTTATATAGCAAATGCAGAAAAAGTAAATGTAAATGGCCTTGAAGTAGATGCAAGTTACAGGGTGAATAATCATTTTTCATTTACTGGTGCTTTGTCATACACAGATGCTAAATATGTCAAATTCACGAATGCACCCCTGCCCTTAGAAAATACTGGTTTAAAAACAAAAGTATCTAACCTGGATTCAGCATTTGTAGATATCTCGGGTGCTTCATTGCCTGGTATTTCTAAATGGGCTGGTTCATTAGGCGGCGAGTTTGCAACACCGGTTGTGTTTTTAGGCAAGCCAACTAATTTCTTTGTGGCAGCAGAAACTTTCTATCGTTCTTCTTTTTCTTCAGCAGCTACCCCATCTCCATACTTAAATGTTGATGGCTATACATTGGTGAATGGAAGAATAGGTTTTAAAGCAGCGAACGGTTTATCTGCTTATATCTGGGGACGTAATCTGTTTAATAAAAACTACTATGAGCAATTATTAATTGCAGGTGGTAATGCAGGGCAAATTGGTGCTGTATTAGGCGACCAGAGAACTTATGGCGTTACATTACGCTACTCGTTCTAGTTTCATTGAAAATTTAAATAGTCTTTGCAAACCCATTAATTCTTTTTCATAGCGCAAAGCATCGTTAGAGAGAACAGCGTCCCGATTCTTCGGGATGCTTTTATACCAGCCGTGTGACTGAGAGGATAGGTTAGTGGTCTCATAAACCATTTACGATGGTTCGAATCCATCCATGGCAGCTTTTTAAAAGTTTCGGGTTTTGAGTTGCGAGTTTCGAGTTGGGCGTGATGCTTCGATGTGTCTGACGTCTCGCAGAGCGTCTGACACATTAATAGGAAACGTTCAATGTTCAAGTCAGCAAGAGGCTTATAGCGAAATTTTCAAAATGCTCATCCGTGTTAATGTCGTACAAGTGTGCGACGCAACCACAGCTGCTAGTAGTAATACAGATGACAAACAAAATAGAATATCATTAAACAGCGGAGTACCCAATTATTAATTAAACTCACATCAGCCCTGTGGCCGAGAGGACAGGTAAAGGATTGCAAACCCTTCTACGTCGGTTCGATTCCGACCGGGGCGTCAAATTATTTCTGTTATTAAATTTTGGTTATGATTCTTTCTTACCGGGAAATAAATGAAATAGTGTTACCAACAATTATTGAAGGCCTGATTATTGAAAAAAAAAATAACAAGCCTGTCAGCTGGACTCATGTGCAAATTGAAAACAGCGAGGAAGAATCATTAACCACTACCGAAGGAGAGTTTAAAATTTTATCGTGGCAAAAATTTCCGGTGGTACTTATTATTAAGCATGTGCATTATGAAACGGTAAGGGTGGCAGTTACAGCTTGTGCAAAAAAAATACTGGTATTTCTGAAAGAGAAATAATGAAAGCAACGCCACATTATACTTTAAGACAGCTTATTCTTTATTTTTTAAAGCTGGGTGCTACCGGATTTGGCGGTCCGGTAGCTTTAGTTGGCTATATGCACAAGGACCTGGTAGAAGAAAAGAAATGGATAACTGATGATGAGTATAAAGAAGGGCTTGCATTGGCACAGTTAGCACCAGGGCCTTTAGCTGCCCAGTTAGGAATCTACCTGGGCTATGTTCACTATGGAGTGCTGGGTGCTACATTAGCAGGTATTGCTTTTGTAATTCCCTCTTTCATTATAGTGGTTTTATTGGGCATAGCTTATAAACTATATGGCGGCTTACCATGGATGCAGGCAGTATTCTATGGTGTAAGCGCAGCAGTAATTGGTATCATTATAATTAGTACTTATAAGCTTACTCAAAAATCTGTGAGTAAGTTTAGTATAGAAGCGGTAAATAAAAACTGGCTCTTATGGGCTTTTTATTTTATTGCAGGAGCTATAACAGTAGCTACAAGAACAGAAAATGTTTTACTGTTTATTGCGGCAGGGTTGCTGTACATGTTTGTAAAAGCACCGCCGAAATGGACAACAGGTAAAGCGATGCCTGTTGTATTGCTTGGTATTAATTTGGGTAATATAGAATGGGGAATACTTGGAAAGATTGCATTATTCTTTGCAAAAGCAGGTGCCTTTGTTTTTGGCAGCGGATTAGCAATAGTCCCTTTTTTGCATAACGGAGTGGTGGTAGAAAACCAATGGTTAACAGAACATCAGTTTGTAGACGCAGTGGCAGTAGCTATGATAACACCCGGCCCGGTTGTTATTACTGTTGGTTTTATTGGTTATCTCGTTGCAGGTTTTCAAGGTGCATTGGTAGCTGCATTGGCTACATTTCTTCCTTGTTACCTGTTAACTATACTGCCGGCCCCGTACTTTAAAAAAATTGCCAAGAATAAATCAGTAAAAGCTTTTGTAGATGGTATTACAGCAGCTGTTATTGGTGCTTTGGCAGGTGCAGTCATTATAATTGGCATGAAAAGTATTGTTGATATTCCAACAGCTATTATCGCTGTGCTGGCGATATTATCGTTAATTTACATACGCAAAATGAAGGAGCCATACATTATAGTTGTGGCGGCAATTGCCGGACTTATTATAAAAACATATTTATGAACAGAAATGATTTTCTGAAAAAGGGAACATTAATCGGGGCTGCTTCAATACTTGGCAGTACGAATGCTTTTTCCCAAAATCTGGAAAATAATGAGTTTGATAAATTAGTAGATGCAGATGGTAACTATATTCTGCAACCATTACCGTACAATGAAAATTTCCTGGAACCTTATATGGATGCAGAAACGATGCACCTGCATTATACATTTCATCACGGTGGTGCTGTAAAGGGAGCCAATAAAGACCTTCAGATGATTAAGAAGGCGTTGGACGAAAAAAACCTTGAAACGGTCGATTTCTGGACTAAGAAACTTTCTTATCATTTTTCCTCACATGTATTGCATTCTATTTTCTGGACAAATCTTACCAATAAAAAAAATGAACCATCAGGGGATTTATTAAAGAGAATAGAGAAAAATTTTGGCAGTTATGACAGGCTGAAATTATTAATTGCCGAAACCTCTAAAAATGTTGATGGTAATGGCTGGGGTATCATAGCTTACCAGCCTTATAGTGACAGTCTTATTGTATTGCAGTGTGAGAACCATGAAAAATTAACTCAATGGGGCTGCATTCCTTTACTTGTAATAGATGTATGGGAGCATGCCTACTATCTGAAGTATAAAAACAAGCGTACTGATTTTGTGGATGCCTTGCTTAATATTATTAATTGGGACAATGTGGCACAAAGGTTGAACGGTGCAATTAAACTGACTAAATAAATAAAACGAACTATGGAAAAAATATATCTCAGCGACTCCGGCCCCAAAGTATCACCAGCTATTTATGGTTTCTGGCGATGGGAAGATACCAGTGCAACTGGCCTTGCATCAATAGAAAAAATTGTGAACTATTGCCTGGAACTTGGTATCAACACTTTCGATCATGCCGATACCTATGGGGGTTACCAATGCGAAGAATTATTTGGCGAAGCATTAAAACAAAAATCTTTTAAACGGGAAGATATAGTGCTGTTTACAAAATGCGGGGTTAACCTTCCGCATAGTACACGTCCCGATATAAGAGTGAAATATGTTGATACCTCTGCAGCACATATTGTAAAAAGTGTAGACAGCTCATTAAAAAAATTAAGAACTGATTATATAGATATTTTTCTGTTAGATCAATTAGATCCGCTTTCCAACCTGGAAGAAACGGCTCTTACTTTAGAACGGCTCCGTGGTTCGGGAAAAATCAGGAATATAGGCGTAGCTAATTTTTCTGTTTTTCAGCATCAATTACTGGCATCTTATTTAAGGGTGCCTATTGTTACCAATCATATAGAGTTGAACCTGTTAAATACAACTGCTCTGGACAATGGACAGCTTGATTATATCAAGCAAAAATATATGCGCCCATTGGCATCTGCACCACTTGCCGGCGGGCTGATAGAAAATGGAACTGACGTGCGGGCTGTAGGTGTGCATTATAAACTGGATGAGCTGAGTAAAAAATACAACGCCAATATTGAGTCGTTAGCAGTAGCCTGGTTAATAAAACTAGGGGCACTGCCGTTGATAGGCACCACGAGCGAGCAACGGATACGAAACATTGTGGACGCATTTGATATTGATCTCGACAGGCAAGACTGGTACGAGCTATATAACGCATCAAAAGGCATTGTGATTACAACAGAAGATGAATAAATGGAATTGCTGCATTAGATTTAAAAATTAACAAATTGTAAACTGCATTTTTTAAGATAACCTTATGCGACATTATCACTGCCTCGTATAATAAAGATTTAGGTTTGCTGTTTATTAAACAAAGGAAGAATATGTCAGTGTTCAGAAATTTATTTTTTGCAGGAGTAGCAGTTGTTTCAGTGGCATTCACTCAAATAGAAACAAAGGAAAAAGTAATAATAGAAGGAACAGTTGTTACTGGAAAAAACAATACACCGGTGCCACAGGTGCATGTGTTTATACTGGATGGGGAAGAAGAGGCATTAACGAATTCAAAAGGAGAATTTAAAATAACTACCTGGCAATCGTTGCCGGTAAATGTTACTGCAGAGCATGCACAATACGAAACACAGCGGATAAGAGTTTCGAATGCAAACCAACGGCAGCAGATTGTTCTCAAAAAGAAATAATGTATGAGTTTGAATATTCTTGGGCTGGCTATTCCTTTATTTACAGGGCTGATGCTCCTAGAGTATGCAATTGCCAAAAAGAAAAAACTTCCTTATTTCAATCTTCATAATTCCATTGCCAACGTAAGCATCGGCATTGCAGAAAGATTATGCGATGTTTTTGTTGCCGGTCTTTTTTATTTCGTGTATGATGATTTGCAAAAAAATTATGGACTGTTTGATATTAAGCCTGGCGTTGTACTCTGGATATTATTATTCCTCTTGACAGATTTGGTTTGGTACTGGTATCATCGCCTTGCCCACGAAATAAATATTCTCTGGATGGCGCATGTGGTGCATCATCAAAGCGAAGATTTTAATTATACAGCTTCTACCCGCATCACCGTATTGCAGGCATTTGTAAGAACAGGTTTCTGGTGTGTATTGCCATTGGTTGGTTTTCCTGCAGGAATGATAACAAGCCTCTTACTTATACATGGCCTTTACCCGTTTTTTATTCATACCCGTCTTATTGGAAAATTAGGTGTGCTGGAATATATCCTTGTCACCCCATCTCATCATCGTGTACACCATGCCAGCGATGAAAAGTATCTTGATAAAAACTATGGAGATGTATTAATCATCTGGGATAAACTATTTGGTACTTTTAAAAAGGAAGAAGAAGAACCTCATTATGGATTAACAAAGCCACTGAAGACCTATAGCTTTCTCTGGCAGCATTTTCATTTTGCTATTGAGTTGTGGTTATCTGTAAAACAACAAAAAGGATTTAGCAACAAAATCAAGTTACTTTTCTCTAAGCCCGAGAAGATAAACCCCGATGTAAGAGAAGAAGCAGAGAAGATGTTTAACATCCGTCAGAATCCTGCGCCGATTGATAAACCACTGAACAGGTATGTAATCTGGCAGATTGTAATTCTACTGGTATCGCTATGCGGCTTTATTTTATTTGAACATTACATGCCGATACAGCTTATGATTGCCTTTCCATTATTGGTAATTCTTACATTAATTAATTGCGGTGCCATCATGGAGCAAAAGAAATGGATATTCCAGGTAGAGGCATTACGTATGTCTGTTTTATTATTACTCTCTTTTTATTCCATGGCCTTCTGGCAGGCAAAACTATTAGTGATATTATTAATCGTTGCGGTAATTGTATTTTATTACGACAACATACAAAGAGCTTATCTATTGTACGTCTATCGCAGACGGAATAGGAATTATTGACCCGGCTGAAATACTACTATCATCGTCCCGTTCACTATTCAGCAAATACAATCAACACAACTAGTCCCGCCCATGCGGAAGAGTTGGGGAGATACAGAGTCTCACCGGGATTCTCTGTGTATCTCCAATCCTCTGTATCTCCGTGATGATTGTATTTGCAAACATCTGTTAGCCTATTTCCTTCTTTCGAAAGCGCATTAAAATTACCATTGTATCTTTGCTCTCCAATTAAAAGATACTGTAGTATATGTCACAACGCCCGGAAACAAAAGCCATCCGCCTTCAAACAGAGCAAACAAACCAGAAGGAACATTCTACCCCTTTGTTTTTAACCAGCAGTTTTACCTACGAGTCTGCAGAAGATATGGCCGCCGCATTTGCAGATGATACACTTGATGTAAATATCTATTCGAGATTTTCCAATCCTACAGTGGATGAATTTATTAATAAGATTGCAGCACTGGAAGGCGCAGAAGATGGAGTGGCAACCGGAACAGGCATGGCTGCTATTTTTGGAACTTTCATGACGTTTTTAAGCAAGGGCGATCATATCATTTCTGCATCAGCAGTATTTGGTTCTACACATACTATACTTACGAAGTACTTACCAAAGTGGGGGATTGAGTCTTCTTACTTTGATATGAACAAACCGGAAAGTATTGCAGCATTGATAAAGCCCAATACAAAAATGCTGTATGTAGAAACGCCAAGCAATCCTGGTTTGGATATTATAGATATTGAATTACTCTCGAAGCTTTGCAGGCAACATAATATTTTACTGGTAGTAGATAATTGTTTTGCGACGCCGGCTGTACAGCAACCCATTCAATACGGCGCTGACTTAGTATTGCATTCTGCTACCAAGTTTATTGATGGACAAGGAAGAGTTTTAGGCGGGGTAGTAGTTGGTAAAAAAGAACTGGTGAATCAATTGTATTTGTTTATCCGTAATACCGGCCCATCCATGAGTCCGTTTAATGCATGGGTGCTTACAAAAAGTTTAGAAACATTGTATGTGCGTATGGACAGGCATGCAGACAGCGCATTAAAACTTGCTACTTCATTACAATCGCATCCGCAAATCAATAGTGTAAAATATCCTTTTCTCGAAACACATCCGCAATATGCTATTGCAAAAAAGCAAATGAGCAATGGTGGTGGTATTGTAACCTTCGAATTAAAGGGTGGTATAGAAAGCGGAAGAAAATTTTTGAATGCTTTGCAAATGCTTTCAATGACAAATAATCTTGGGGATAGCAGAAGTATTGCATCCCATCCTGCATCTACTACACATTCAAAATTATCAGAAGCAGAAAGAGCAGCTGTTGGAATCACTCCCGGTCTTATCCGTATATCTGTTGGGTTGGAGCATCCGGAAGATATATTGAATGATATTTTACAGGCGTTAAATAAATGCTAAACGCTGCAACGAATTTGTAGTCATTGATGTCAGCAAAGTAAATTGCGTCTTATGAGAATATTTTCTATACTACTGCTTACATTAGTTTTTATAACTGCCTGCAACAAAGAAAAAACAAATAGAAACTTAGAAGATTGTTTCAAGACGGAAAATACTTACAGCTTCAAGGACAAAGCAAAAGTAGATACAGGTCGTAATATCCAGTTTTTTTACGCCACAGTTAATGCAGGAAACAAACTGGTGTTTAAGTATAACTCAAGCACTTACGCTACTTGTCCTGGAATAGTAGACGGAGGTTCATCTTATTCTTTGATTTTTGAAGTAGATCCGAATATTACATCATTTACTTATCATACAGTTGATATGCAGAATGCAAATGTTTATTCAAGTGTAAGCTGTGGAGAGTGCTCGATTGAATCGCAAAATGCAGCGGCCCCTGAAAGTGGTATCATATCAGGTACCCGTTTATCAGCCAACTCCTGGCAAATTAGTTTTGATGTACAAACAAAGTTTCATGGGCATAGAACAGGGTCAGCAGTGTTTACGAAAGAATAGTGTGCACGAAGATTAACAGCTAAGCTTTCTTCTTAGTCCATTTTTGTAATTGCTGCAATGTAGCCCTCATGTCTTTGGGCAATTCTGCTGTTAATTCTTTTTTCTCACCTTGTTGTGTAGTAAAAGTAAGTTGATAAGCATGTAGCGCAAGCCTTGCCAGTAATGGTCTTTCTTCCAGTACATCTTTGCCCAGCTTAAATTTTTTCTTCTTGAGATTGGAAAGCAACACGGGTTTTCCATCACCATATAGTTCATCGCAAACAAGCGGGTGGCCGATTTCTTTCATGTGAACCCGTATCTGGTGAGTGCGGCCGGTATGTATCTGAAATTGCATCCAAGTATATAAACCAAATTCTTCTACCACTTCATAATCAGTTAATGATTCTTTACCTCTGCGGTTTACAATCATTACCCCACGCTGTACAGTATTTTCTGCCAGTGGAAGATTAATGCTTCCACTTTTTTCAGAAGGAGAACCAATCACCAACCCTGCATATATTTTCTTCGTCTGCCTTCCTTCAAATTGCATAGAAAGATGCCTGTGCGCCTCTTCATTTTTTGCAAACACAATCAAGCCGCTGGTATCTCTGTCAAGGCGGTGTACCGTAAATACTTTCTGATATTTTTCCTGCAATAAATTCTTCAACGACACTTCTTTTCCTTCCCTGTCGGGAATAGATAATAAACCCGAAGGTTTATTCAACGCAATAAAATCATCGTTCTCAAAAATTATCAGTTCCGAAATCTTCATTGTATTAATCCGTGTTAATCTGTGTAATCTGTGGCTAACTGTATTTGTATTTTCTTGCCCTTTTGTAGCTACCTATTTCCCTTTTCCAAAATGCTTCAAATCCCTTACCTCTTTCTCACTCAGGAAACGAAACTTTCCCCTTTCAATATTCTTTTTCGTAAGCCCCGCAAAAATTACCCTGTCAAGTCCTTTTACATCATACCCCAATGATTCAAATATGCGGCGGACAATACGGTTACGGCCACTATGTATTTCCACACCCACCTGTGTTTTATCTTTTATATCAGCGTAAGCCAATACATCTACACTCGCAGGTCCATCTTCCAATATTACACCGCTTAGTATCTTGTCAAAATCTTTTTTCACCAGTTCCTTATTCAGTGTAACATGGTACACTTTTTTTATCTCATTACTCGGGTGTGTAAGTTTTTGTGCCAACTCCCCATCATTGGTTAATAATAATACACCGGAAGTATTTCTATCCAGGCGGCCAACAGGATATACTCTTTCTGTAGTGGCTTTTCCAATGATGTCTAAAACAGTTTTCCTGTTTTGAGGATCATCCATTGTAGTTATATAATCCTTTGGCTTGTTTAATAAAATATAAACAAGGTTCTTAGCAAGGAAAGTTTTTTTATTATTTACAGTTATCTCATCAGTAGGCGCCACTTTATGTCCGGGCTCTGTTATAACCTGGCCATTTACTTTTACCAATCCTTTCTTTACCATTTCGGCTGCTTCGCGGCGACCACAAATACCCGAATGAGAAATGTATTTGTTCAGCGGCATTTGTGCGTTGCTTTCCTTTCTTGCATGAATGATAGGGGCTGGTGGTGGTTTAGTTCCGGCAGACTGAGGAGCGTAGGTAGCAGTTTTTTTTCTCGCCTCCGCTTTCTTTTGTTCGAAAAACTCTTGTTTTTCTTTCTTGTATTTCCTTTTTTCCTGCTTGAATTGCTCTTTTATAGCAGCGTTACTCTTCTTGGGCTTAAACTTGTCGAAATGACTTTCTTTCTTTTTCATGTGTAGTAGTTTGCTGTTTTACAACAGTAGTGAGCGGCAAAGATAAGGAATATAAAAAAAGCCCCGTTTCGGTACACGAAACAGGGCTTTCAAACTATTCAAAAAAAACTAGATTGTTTTATTCACTTCTTTCTTCTCCTTTCTTCCTTCCGGTCTTTTGTGGCCGTCTTCTTTCAACTTCTTCAACTGTTCTTCCGTCAAAACAGATTTCATGTTTTCTTTTTGCTTTTTCATCTGTTCTTTTATCTGCTCTTTCTTTTGCTCATCACTCAGCGATTTATTTTCACGGATGGCTTTTATGTTAGCAGCCATTTCTGTGCGGTTCTTCTGCAAACGGGCAGCTTGTTCTTCACTCAGGCCAAGACGTTCTTTCATTCTATCGCCTCTTTCTTTACCCCTTTCTTCCATCTTCGCTCTGCCTTCTGTTTTCATTTTTTCCAGCTTAGCTTTCTGCTCGGCAGTAAAAATTTTTTCAGTTTTTTCTTTATTCTCTTTTCTCAAAGCTTCCATTTTCTCTCTCGATTCTTTTACGGTAATGCCATCATTCTTTTTCAGTTCTTCCATTTGTTTATGGAAAGCTTCACGCTGTGCTTTGAATTGTGCTTTCTGATCCTCTGTTAAGTTCAGTTCCTTCATATCCATACCATCACGGCCTTTTCCTCTTTCACCTTTTTCAATCCTGGCAGGTTTGTCTGTTTTTCTTTCTGGTATTTCCTGTGCCTGCACGGCTACAGCCATCGATAATACCAGTGCGGATAAGATTATTTTTTTCATACTTTAAAAATTTTTGTTGTTGTTGGACGCTGGCTTAGTTCCTAAACTTTCTGCTTGTCTGCTAAAGCTTTGCCAAAGCACAGTATCCGGTTATTAATAAATTGACCGAGTACAGACCCCTCAACTTCTTCAGGGTTTAATGTAAAGTAGGAAAATCTTCGTAAATGGTAAAAATTATGGATTAACGGCAGTCTACCAGGGTTTTAAGCCCAGGCTTTATATACAAAACGCTTAATGACTTTTTCTATAACACGCCAAACCAGTAACTAATAACCAGCAACTAGTTTCATCAAGCCTAACTCGAAACCCGAAACTTATAACTCGAAACTTAACAACCAGCAACCAGTTCTTTACCCCTTATTCGCTAATTGTCCGCAAGCTGCATCTATATCTTTCCCCCTGCTACGGCGAAGGCGTGCATTCACTTTGTTTTTGCCCAGGTAGGAAATAAATTCATCTACCTTTTCTTCATCCGGTTTTTCAAATTTTGCCAGCGCAATAGGATTGTATTCAATAATATTAATAAGATCGGCAGGAACCTGGCGATATAGTTTTATTAATTCATCTGCATCTTTCAGCGAATCATTAAAATTGTTGAAGAGTATATATTCAAAAGTGATTTCGTTTTCTGTTTGCTTATAAAAATAGTTCAACGCATCTACCAGCGATTGAATATTGTTACTATCGTTAATCGGCATTATCTCGTGCCGCTTGCTATCATTAGCAGCGTGTAAGGACAATGCCAATTTGAATTTCACTTTATCATCGCCCAATTGGCGGATGCCTTTTGCCACACCTGCAGTAGATACAGTAATACGTTTAGGGCTCATCGCCATACCATCAGCAGAAGTAATTTTTTCAATCGACTTCAATACGTTTTTATAATTCAGCAACGGCTCGCCCATACCCATAAAAACGATATTGCTTATTTTCTTGCCATGTGTTGCCTCACATTGTTTATTGATGATAGCCACCTGGTCGTATATCTCATCAAAGTCAAGATTTCTTTTTCTATCCATGTAGCCCGTTGCACAAAACTTACAACTAAGCGAACAACCGATTTGTGAAGACACACAAACGGTGAACCTTGTTGATGTCGGAATCAGCACACCTTCTATTAAATGACCATCAAAAGTTTTAAAGCGGAATTTAAAAGTACCATCATCACTATGCTGTACGGTATCTACAGTCAGTCCCGGCAATGTAAAATCTTCCTTCAATTTCTGGCGCAGATCTTTGCTGATGTTGGTCATCTGGTCAAAACTCTGCACGGGTTTCAGCCATAGCCATTCATACACCTGGTTGGCCCTGAATTTTTTTTCACCAATACTTTCAAAGTATTGCTCAATATCTGCTTTACTTAAATGACGTATATTTTTGTCAGCTCCCTGTTTTGCCATGGCGCAAAGATAGTAAACGATAAGTGGGCATGGGGTGGAAATGGCGAATGGGTTAACTTGCATGCAGTTACGGGTTTAGGGTTTAGGGTTTTGGGTTGGGCGTGATGGATTGAAGTTGTGTCTGAACGGAGTCGGCCATTTATTATTTATTAATTCTTAATTATTAATTTTCACGAGTATGAAGCCTGTATATATAATAGATGTGGTAAGAACACCGGTTGGTAAATATGGAGGCGCATTGGCTGCAGTGCGGCCGGATGATTTATTGGCGAATGTAATACGGTCGCTCTTGCAACGGAACGACAACATCGATGTGAATGCAATAGAAGAAGTAATAGCCGGCGATGCAAACCAGGCAGGAGAGGATAATAGAAATGTGGCCCGTATGGCAACACTGCTGGCTGGCTTGCCGGTATCAGTAGCGGCAAATACGGTAAACCGTTTATGTGCATCGGGGTTACAGGCAATAATGGATGCAGCAAGACAAGTAATGTGTGGTGATGCAGAACTGATAATAGCCAGCGGTGTAGAAAGTATGACGAGGGCTCCTTTTGTAATGCCGAAAGCAACAGCAGCTTTTCAGCGTACACCGGAAATATATGATACAACACTGGGCTGGAGGTTTACCAATAAGAAACTATCTGCTATACATCATCCATACAGTATGGGCGAAACAGCAGAGAATGTAGCGAAGCAATGGAGTATATCGAGAGAGGAACAGGATGCCTTTGCATTAAAATCGCAACAGAATTATTTTGCTGCAAAAGAAGCCAATAAGTTTGAGGATGAAATAGCAGCAGTAGAGTTTAATGAGAATGGATTGATAAGCTGGTTTGTAAATGATGAGCATCCGCGACAAACAACGATAGAAAAACTTGCATCGCTGAAACCTGCTTTTCAAAAAGATGGTACAGTAACAGCGGGCAATTCTTCCGGTATTAATGATGGCGCAGCAGCAATGTTGCTGGCAAGCGAAGAGGCTGTAAAAAAATATGGATTGGTGCCGATGGCGAAAGTAATTTCTATGGGCGTAGCTGGTGTAGACCCCGCCATTATGGGAATAGGGCCGGTGCCTGCTACACAAAAAGCATTACAAAGGGCAGGATTAAAAGTGAGTGATTTGGATTTGATAGAGTTGAATGAAGCTTTTGCATCGCAATCCATTGCGTGCATCCGTGAATTAGGACTTGATGCGGATAAAGTAAATGTAAATGGTGGAGCAATTGCTATTGGTCATCCGTTAGGATGTAGCGGTGTTCGCATATCGGCAACGCTATTGCATGAAATGAAAAAAAGAAATTCAAAGTATGGATTAGCTACCATGTGTGTTGGAGTAGGGCAGGGAGCGGCTGTTATCTATGAGAATTTATAAATAAATAATATATCCCGGTTACTTTTTTAATTTATCTTACCCGAAATAAATGCGACTACCATGAAGAAATTATTATTATCCCTGCTTGTTATTGTAAGCTTCCTTACGGCTAATGCACAAGCCGATACCACCTTACAGAAGTTTACAGGCAAGTATAAATTTCCGGATGGCAGCCCTGTAACAGAAATAACCGTTGCAGTGGATAAAGAGGGTACACTAACAGCGAGTTCTGCCATGGGTACTACAGAGTTGAAAAAAACGGATACAGAAAATGTGTTTGAAGTAGTAGCTTATAGCGGTATTGCTACCTTTAAAAAGAATGCAGAGGGTAAAGTTATTAGTGTTCAAATAGTTGTCGGGGATCTGAATATTGAGGGCACAAAAACAGAAGGAGGAAGTAATCCATCTTTGATGAATTTCAAATCCACAGGCTATTTGTATTAAAAAATTAAATAATTAATCAGTTACCGTGTATATTTTATAGAATTTAGCTTGATTTATTGATTAAGCTCACAATTTTTCTTTTTAGGACTTTCAATACACTCTTTCCTTAATTTCGTGCAGCAAAAATTAACAATCTGTTGTCTTTAGAACAGGTTATTAAATTACTGCGGCATTATTACCTTCTCCTGGTATTAATGTTCTTAGTTAAGGCGAATCGTTTTACAACCAAAATTAAAAAAATGAGAAAACTGCTCACTGCACTTGCAGCTGTATTACTCTTTTCTGTACAGCTGTACGCTCAAAAAACTATTACTGGTAAGGTGACTGACGACAAAGGGGCACCTGTGGCCAATGCTTCTGTAATAGTAAAAGGAACAAGAACCGGAACTGTTACAAAAACAGACGGAACATTTTCACTTTCTGTTACAGGTACAGCACAAACTTTAGTGATTTCATCGGTAGATATGCTACCGCAGGAAATGGCTATCGGATCTAATTCAGTAATCAATGTAACATTGAAAGCTGATGATAAAGCACTACAGGAAGTAGTGGTTACCGGTTATCAAACGGTAAGAAAGAAAGATGTTGCTTCGGCAATATCCAGGATCAGCGCTGCTGATATTGATAACTTACCTGTTGCCAACTTCGTTCAGGCAATGCAAGGACAAGCTGCCGGTGTATCTATTTCAGCAGCCAATGGTATTCCGGGTGGTTCACTTAGTGTAATCATCAGGGGTGTTGGTTCAATAAGTGCCGGTACTACACCTTTATATGTAGTTGATGGTATTCAGCTTAATACAAGTTCTGGATCTATCAGTACTCAAAACAATCCACTGAACTTTTTAAATCCTGATGATATTGAATCAATAGAAATATTGAAAGATGCTGCTGCTGCTTCTATCTATGGGGCAAGAGCTGCAAACGGGGTTATTCTTGTTACTACTAAAAAAGGAAAAACAGGTAAACCTAAGTTTACTTTCAATAGCTATGTAGGACAATCCTCAGCATTAAAATTGCAGGAAGTGTTAAATACACAGCAATGGTTGATATTAAGACAAGAATCATTGGTAAATGCTGGTTCTACTGCTGCCAGTGCAAGAACTACTGCTTTAAGTAATTTAGGCCTTGCTTCTACAGTTACACAAGGAAAAATCGACAGTTTACCAACTTATGATTGGCAGGATGAGTCATTTAAAAATGGTAATATATTTACTGCAGAAGCTTCTTTACAAGGAGGCAGCCAGAATGTTAATTACTATTTGTCAAGTTCTTATTCTAAAATAACTGCTATCATTGATCCTACGGATTACAAACGTGGGGCATTGCTTTCTAAAATCAATTTTAAGATAAACGATAAGATTACTTTAGATAATAGCATCAGCTTAAGCAGCTTCTCTCAAAATGCACCTTATAGTGTAGGTAATACCGGATTTGGTAACCCAGCTTATGCTTCAGGACAAATGTTGCCGATAAACCCAATTTATAACAGCGATGGAACTTATTTTGGTTTACCTGGCTCTGGTCAGAATCTTGTAGGAACATTTAACCACAACATTATTGCAACCGCTAAATTGGTAAACTATTTTACAAGAACAAACCAGTTTGTTGGAAGTACTGCACTTACTTATAAAGTAACTCCTGAATTAACGTTAAAAACATTAATAGGCTTAGATTATCGTCTTACACAGGATCACCGTTATACAGATCCAAGATTGAACGATTTCTATAGCATTGGTGGTTTACTTTCAGAGCAAAGCGATTGGAATACCAACCTGATCAGCACATCTACTGCTAACTACTTTCCAGCACAGTGGGATCCGAAGCTTGGAATTCACGTGACTTGAAGTCGC
>JADMIO012752772.1_pt1 | contig 72696 bp, 53 predicted proteins | sample 8958161 | NCBI WGS metagenome assembly JADMIO01 (sample SAMN16585339, study PRJNA669376) | soil metagenome | isolation source: Crop rotation soil | place: USA: Cullars Rotation, Alabama | collected 2011 | reverse complement strand
CCGCGACTTCAAGTCACGTGAATTCCAAGCTTCGGATCCCACTGTGCTGGAAAGAAGCATCGGGATTTGCCCAGCATGGAAATATCTCCGGAAGTCAATTAGCAGAAGCAATTAATCTCACAACCTATGAAATGCGCCATAGTGGTCACGCATTAGAGCAGGAGTTGCAGGATTGGGTAAATGGAATCATGCTGAGAAGCAGGTTGGCAAAAATAAGAGGTCGCGCAAGATTTACAGGTTATGCAGCTATCAAACCTGGTGATTTAGTGAAACTGGCTGGTGTTGGTGATCGCTTTAATGGAAAGGCTTATGTAACTGCGGTGAAACAAGATATCGGAGATGGAACATGGGACACACATATTCAATTTGGATTGGATCCGGATCGATATTCCTGCGCGCATCAGGATATTCCAGATACACTGGCAGCAGGTTTGGCCGGAGGCGTGCACGGTTTGCAAATAGGCGTAGTGGTTCAGTTAGAAAGTGACCCGGATGGTGAAGATAGAATTCGCGTAAGGATCCCCGTTGTAGATAATAATGATCAGGGTATCTGGATGAGAGTTGCGAGTCTCGATGCCGGTAATGACAGAGGCGCGTTTTTTCGCCCGGAGATTGGAGATGAAGTGATCGTTGGATTTATCAATGATGATCCGCGGCACGCAGTTGTACTAGGTATGCTCAATAGCAGTGCAAAGCCTGCTCCGGTTACGGCAAAGGATGTTAATCATGAGAAGGGATTTACCACGCGCAGCAAAATGCATCTCATGTTCAACGATGATACCAAAACAATTACTATTGATACACCTGCCGGTAATAGCATCATAATTGACGAGCAGGGAACGAAGATTGAAATCAAAGATCAAAGCAGCAATAAGATAACGATGGAGAGTTCAGGTATAAAAATAGAAAGTCCAATGAACATAGAAATAAAAGCAGGGGTGAACCTGACCTTGTCTGCTGCGGCTTCTCTTTCTATAGGTGGAGCTTCTCTTGGAGTGAAAGCAGACGGAAACCTGAGTTTGGAAGGAGCATTGGCGAAATTATCCGCACAAGGTATTGCAGAGATCAGCGGGTCTTTAGTAAAAATTAATTAAAAAGTTTATGCCTCCAGCAGCTAGAATAACGGATATGCATACCTGCCCATTGTTCAATGGACCGGTTCCACATGTTGGCGGTCCGGTAACGGGTCCAGGTGTCGCAACAGTATTGATTGGTGGTTTACCCGCGGCGATCGTGGGTGATATGCTTGTGTGCGTAGGTCCGCCGGATTCAATTGTGATGGGTTCGACAACAGTATTCATCGGTAACATGCCTGCTGCGAGGATGGGGGATATGACTGCACATGGGGGTGTGATTGTGATGGGACATCCGACGGTGCAGATTGGCGGGTGAATGCGTGTTCCCGCTTTCGCGGGAATGACGGTCAATCGTGAATAGTGAATGGTGAATAGTGAATAGTGAATAGTGAATAGTGAATAGTGAATAGTGAATGGCAATCAGTGGTACGCAAAAATAAAAATTTTACAACTCTATAAAATGATAGAAGCATATAATTCATTTCTGGGAACTGGTTGGGCGTTTCCGCCAACGTTTGACAGAGATTCGAACAATGTGGTATTAGTGAGTAATGAGGAAGATATCAAGCAAAGTCTCGGGATTCTTTTGTCGACGAGTCTTGGCGAAAGAGTGATGCAGCCTCGATATGGATGCAATCTCGATGATTACGTCTTCGAAGCATTGAGCAGTTCAATGATCGGATATATTAAGGACAGAGTGGAACAGTCAATATTATTTTATGAACCTAGAATAGTGGCGGAAAAAATTGAAGTAACCGACAGTGGCTCCTTTGATTTGATCGAAGGACGATTTATTATTTCTGTTGAGTACAGCATTCCCGGCACGAATTCAAGGTTCAATTATGTATATGATTATTATAAGAATGAAGCACTAAAACCCGTATAGTGAATAGTCAATAGTGAATAGTCAATGGGTGATTCACTATTCACCATTCACTATTCACTGAAAATGTGATTTATGTTCGAATGTGGAGACCTTATACATCCTTTTCAAAATGATCCTGGAACGAGTCAACGTCAGCGGGTGATGGAGGATTTGTTGTCGGGTTCGGCAAAGATCGACGCCCGGACCATGGCTGATTTGCTGGATTATTTTGTTCAATTGTCGAGGCATATCAACTATTATAATCCTGATTTGAGTATCGGCGATTGGCAGCCTTTTTTTCAAAAGAGCATTCCATTCTCATTAGCAGCGATCATTAAGTACAATAGAAATAAGGTAAACGACAAAATCACTAAATACAGTAAATCGTTCGATCGACGTCCTTCAAAAGCAGGTCTGCAATTATTGATTCACTATTTGTTTCAGGAAGTAATCAGTCGTATTAACGAATGGCATCTTCAATTAAAAGGAAGTGGTCTGCCGGCAGAACTGATCATTGAAAAAATGATTAAGGACAAACTTCGCGGACCGCTGGAGAAATTCATCTGTTATAATAATACGGCGGTAAGCAGTTATTGCATGAAGTCGGTTAATTTTTTGCCTTTGACTCAGAACGATGTTTGGGGACTTACCACAAAAACCTTATATCCTAAAATAGGCGAGGCCTGCAAGCCAAAAGAAACAACGAGGCGCAAAAGATTGATCGAACTACGCGATAATGTGAAAAATCTTTTTTCTTCTTTTCTCGACCCCATTCGGATTATTGCCAGTACTGCGGGACAAAGTATGGAATTAAGTTTCTTTCCATTGAAAGAAGAGTTGCAAAAGCAACATAGTCCACATTTGGCTGTTGTGTTTGCATTCTTGAAATTATTTGCACACCTGCAGGATGATCTCAATAAATACACAAAAAAACATCTCGACTTTTTCTATAAAGAGGTTTTACAATTAAAAACCAAATCTGCGCAGCCGGATAAAGTTCACCTGGTATTTGAAATTCAAAAGCAATTAAGTAAGTACCTGCTTAAGAAAGGACTGGTTGCCAAAGATGGAAAGGACGTTAATAAACAGGAAATCCTTTTTGCACTTGATGATGAGATCGTAGTTAATAAAACACAGGCTGTTGATAAGAGAACCCTGTTTTTGAATAATGAGAATTTCTCAAAGTATACCTATGTAGAAGGCGCTTACATCGCACCAGATGCAACAAAAGCCGATGGCTTAGAAAAAGATTTCAAGGACGACGGTCCGAAAAGTTTTCCCACACTTGGCGCCAAACAAAGCAAATACACAGATCCTGAAAAAGTATTTCCGCAAAATTATCCTAATGCAAGATTGGGTTTCATCCTTGCGTCACCGGTGCTTTTGTTAAATGAAGGGAAGAGAACAATCAATATCACGCTGGCTTGTGAATTGCGACATAATTATTGTGGCGAACTGGTGGATACGTTAACGCCAGTGTCCAATAATTGCTGCGATGATAACCTGCCTGGTAATTCGGGTAGTTCAAGTACAATCGGAAACAAGTATCCTGATTTTTTTCATGGTCATGAATTTTACACTGAAGTAGCAGCGGCGTTAAATGAAACTTATTATTATATCAATGATGACTTGATTGTTGAGGCCGCGAAAATAGGAATCAGTAAGGAACTTGAAAAAAGTCTTAGAGATCGATTTCTAAAGCAAACATCAAAATTGTGTTATTGCGAATCCGAAACCTATAAATACGATGCGCTGGTAACAAATGGAACATGGACTACGTTTCGAAGTGGCCAATCGACGGCGGAGCAATTAATATTGGATGAATTGTTCAAACCCCGCAAAGCGCTTAAGGTATTATTTAGTGGAGAGAAAGGATGGATTGAACCTAAAATTGATTCGACGCCGCCTTTTGCCATTACGATCACTCCTCCTCCATTAGTCGGCACAAATTTTCTTTTAAAAATCGATGCTGTACTTGAAGCGGATGAACCAGCGATAACTTTTTTTGACAAGGAGAAGCTAAAGGAAGATTTCAACACAACATTACCACTTGCAAAAATTGAATTGGATGATAAGGTTAAGCTGCTCATTGAGAGCGTTGATCTTGAAAAGAAGGCTCATGAGCAAAATTTAGAAGAAAATAAGAATGAAGATGTGGATGATTGCTGTTTGCTAAGAGATCATTCCATTGAGAAAGCTGCTGTTTCCTTATATCATTTTTTCAGGAATGTATTTGTTATTGACAAGATCGGTACTGAAGCAACCCGGATTGATGTTTCAGTTTGCGGTCTGAAGAATTTAATTGTGCAAAATGACGAGAGCGTTCAGGATGTGAACAGGCCGATCTATCCATTTGGAACAAGACCAAAAGTTGGGGCTTCTTTTTATGTTGGTAGCAAGGAACTTTTTTCAAAACAATGGACGAATATATATGTCAATACCGAATGGAAGGATAAGCCAAATGATATGGGCGTTCATTACAAACATTATAGTTATAAGAATACCACTTTTGAAGATGGGTCCAAAGAAATAGTTAACAGTAGTTTCTTGACTACCGCATATGTATTGGATAAAGGTTCATGGCAGAAAGATGGACAAAGAAGGTTATTTAAAGTAATAGCCGGAGAGCAAGCAAGAACAAAACCACTTCCTCCGGGATTTCCAGCTGTTCCTACAAAGGTTGAAACGCCATCAGGTTGTCAAACTCTTCCTTTACCGAACAATGTTGACGTATATGATTATACGCAAACAACTGCTACTAAAGAATTTCCTGGATTGTCGAATTATGAAAGAAGACAGGACCTGCTTTCAAAGTTCCTGCCTTACAATGTTAATACTCAATATGGTTTCTTGCGCTTTACACTTGATGGCGCAAGTTTTCAGCACGATGTATTTCCGTTTGTGCTTACCCGTCATATGATGGCGTATGCAGGCTTATTAAGTCTGGACATTATACAAGAATTGGTTACTAAGGCAGGAGGCGCGAAAAAGATCATCGATCAAATGGTTATTAAGATTGCTGATATCAATACACATGTCGGGCATATCCAGGGCGAAGCGACAAATATTGCGACTCATGTAGGTACAATTAATAGTCAGCTCTTTCTTTTGAGCGGAGATCTTGCTAGTGCAATTGGTAATCTTCCGGGAAGTCCAGGCGCAGCACTTACAAATGTCAATAATGCTGTAGGCCGGGTTAGTAATATCAATACTGCAATTGGCAACCTTTCTACCGAGCAAGGCAATATAATGGCAGAACTCAACAATTTTATTTTTCATGACCTGCTGGACAATCCTTTACTCCCTCCTTTCGATCCAAACAATGCAGCAATCTATGGTATCATTCGTCTGGCACAGGAGTTAAGAGACATCATTCAATTTTTTGTAGATAAACTCCAGGTAGATCCAGAATTGAAGGATGGTTTGCCAAGTGAACCCTATACACCAGTTATTAAAACTATTTCGATCGACTATAAAGCCACAGCGGCGATCAACGATATTGATCTTATACATCTATATCCATACAAAGACACTTATAAACTGGAAGAACTTGAATTAAAGCCCTCACTATTCCCTGTTTTTTGTGATGAAGGAACGCTATTCCTCGGATTAAAGGATTTGGTACCAGCAAGCACATTGAATATTCTTTTTCAATTAGCTGAAGCAACTTCTGATTCAGAATCAGATCGTGAAGAAGTTAACTGGCATTACCTCGATAATAACCAATGGAAAAGACTTCGTGAAGGGTTTGAAGTATTGGATGATGCGACAGATGGTTTAACTACATCGGGTATTGTAAAATTCTCATTGCCCGAAAACATGACAAAGGACAATACTATCCTTCCAAAGGATTTGTATTGGATCAAAGCCTCTATTCCTAAAAACAGCAAGACAGTTAGCGAGACAATTGGAATTCATACGCAGGCTATCCGCGCAACATTTACCAATACTGAGGCAAATGACAAGCTTCGTCTTAATAAACCGCTCACTGCAGGCGAAGTTTCTAAACTTAATGAAGCAGACGCCAATGTAAAAAAATTATCACAGCCTTATGATTCATTCGGCGGACTTGTGCCAGAAGGCGAAGGACATTTTTATATACGGGCAAGTGAGTTGTTGCGTCATAAAGGGCGGGCTATACAAAAATTCGACTATGAACGACTAGTGCTTGAAGCATTTCCTCAATTGTTTAAGGCGAAATGTATCAATCACAGTTTTGCATTAAATGCAAATGAATACTTCAATGATTTTCCCATTGCTCCAGGTTATGTTGTACTCGCTGTGATTCCCGATTTAAATCAATTAAAAGCGGCAGAATCTTTTGAACCGCGAGTACCGGTAAGCATGCTGGATGATATTCAGGAATATTTTAAGAAAAGATCTTCTCCTTTTGTACGCTTCAGGGCAATGAATCCGAGATATGAAAGAATTCAATTTTGCCTGAAAGTGAAATTGTACTTAGGTAAGGACGAAAATTATTATAAAGAAAAACTAAAACAGGATCTAAGGGAGCTGCTGGCACCATGGGCAGTTGGACAGTATGATAAGTTAACATTTGGACAATGTGTGAGTCGATCAGAGATCATTCGTTTCCTCGAAAGCCGGGATTATATCGATTACATCCTTGACTTAAGAATGAAGCATGAATTTCCCGGATCACCTGAAGTGGTAGATAAAGTTTGCCCGAAGACTCCAAGAAGCATTTTGATTGCTGGGGATATTGATGTATGTATTCCAGGCAATGAATGTGAGCAATGGCAGACATGTAAAAACGACCAGGGACTTCCAATCGACTGTTGTCCGAATCCAAAAATTCCTATCGCAGATTATTGCCCAGACATTATTGTGGGATGACAAAACAAGAAATTGAATGGCTGACGTAATAACAAATACAACCCTGATCAGCAAAAAGAATAGCGGCTTTCCCGACTATCTTGATTTTGAAAAATTGCGTTCGGAGGGTATCGACTATCTCGGCAGACTGAGTGGGAAGATATGGACGGATCACAATGTTCACGATCCGGGGATTACTATTCTTGAAATGCTTTGTTATGCATTGGTTGATCTCGGTTATCGAACCAATTTGCCAGAACAGGATCTTTTCACCCGCGATCCCAATGATACTTCCCCGGATAATAATTTTTTCACTCCAGCGAAAATACTCGCCTGCAATCCGCTTAACATTATTGATTTCAGAAAATTACTCATCGACATTGAAGGAGTAAAGAATGCATGGTTGGAGATTGCAACTGATGAGAAAGATTTTTGCCGTCCACCGCAAGAAATGGATCCTGCAGGCGCAATTGCGAATAACAATAATAACAACAAGGTTAAATGCCAGGAGTTTCTCAATGGGCTCTATCATGTTTATATTGATTTGGAAAAAAATGTTGAGAAAGAATTTGACAACGAAGCTGACAGGAAGGAATATGTTAATCGTATCGTTGACGAGGTGAAGGCCGCACTAATGGCGCACCGCAACCTTTGCGAAGACTTTGTTGACATCTATATATTGTGCAAGCAAGAAACGGGCGTTTGCGTAGATATTGAATTGGAAGATAATGCCGATGTTGAAAAAGTTTATGTAACGATGGTTGATAAACTTCGTCAATTCTTTTCGCCTTCTCCGCAGTTTTACACCTTACAGCAATTACTCGATAAGCAAAAATCAATTGATGAGATTTTTGCAGGTCGTCCATATAATATTACCGCTAGCCATGGGTTTGTTGATACAGAAGAACTGGAGCAACTGAAATTGCGGAAGGAGATTCATCTTTCTGATGTGTACAATCTGTTGTTTGGAATCGAAGGTGTAAGGGCTGTACGTGATCTACGCCTTCAGTTTTGCAATCCGGATCAAAAATTACCAGGCGGCAACTGGAAATTTAATATACCGCAAAATCATGTTCCGGATTTTTCAATTGAATGCTCAGGATTTCAGTTTACAAGAAACGGTATCCCCGTTCCTATCGACTTTGAGAAATTTGAAGGTCTTTTTGCCATCAATTTCTCACATAATGGGAAAATCCTGTACCAACAACCCTCTCCTTATCTCGATGGCAAAGTGCCGATAGGAACTTATCGCAATGATGTTGCTGATTATTATTCAATACAAAATGAATTTCCAAGAGTGTATGGTATTGCGGAGGGGGGTCTTTCGGATAATGCATCACCGCTTCGAAAAGCGCAGGCCTACCAATTGAAAGGATATTTGTTATTCTTTGATCAGCTCCTCGCAAATTACCTCTCGCAACTTAAGAATATTCGTAGCCTGTTTGCAATGTCTTCACAACCCAAGGTGGAGAATCATACTTATTTTATAAACGAGCTTTCAACAGTTCCTGATCACCAAAAGTTAATTCGCTTTAATGTTAATGAGAATAACAACAATACTCTTGGTGCTGAAGGAAGCATCCTCGTAATTCCTGTCGATAAAGAAAAACTGCTTAAGCTCAAGGACCTGGATGAGTTAAAAAATCTCAAAGTACAGGATAAATGCGCTTTGCCCGGCTATAGGGATACAGAAGGATGCCAGGGAGGCAACACCGTTTATATTGATCAATATCATTTCGCTACGCTGGCCGAGCAGGATACGATCATAAACCAGGTAAAGAATGATCTCTATTATGACCAATATGAATGCGAATTCGTAGCCAGAGCAAATGAATGTGTCTATTATTATATTCTCACTTCTTCGGATAAAGTTGCGTTGATAAGCAGGAAGGATTTTAGAAATACCGAAGAAGCGAAGCAGCATGCAATGTCGGTAAAATACATTGCCGGCTTTGACGAAAACTATCGGTCATTTGTTACGAACAGCAATGATTTTTCATTTGATATAGAACTGAACTTATTATCATTTTCGAAGTACCTGCAGTTATTGGTTGAAGACAAAGAACTTTTTCAGCAAAGAAGGCAGGGTTTCCTGAATCATTTGCTGTCCAGATTTGCTGAGCAGTTTACTGATTTTGCCATGTTGTCCTTTGGTTTGTATTCAGGCCAGAAACTTCAAGACCTGAATATAAAGAAGAAAGAAAGATTTCTTACCCATTATGATGATTTGAGTAGCAACAGGGGCAGAGCCTATGATTATCTTCTGAATAACTGGAATAATGATAACGTATCGGGCTTTGAAAAGAAATTCAAAGCGCTTAGTGGAATTGAAAACTGGAAAAGACATAGTCTCTGCAACTTTGTGGTTGATCAATACGATAGCCAGTTTGCAGTTTCTTTGAAAATAGCCGGCGCTCGTTTTTTCACTGCTGATGAAAAATATGATTCAAAGGAAGAAGCATTGTCTGCTGCAGAGGAATTGTTCAAGGCGCTAAAGGATAAATCAAATTATCAGGTTGAATATATAAAGCATGAGAATGCTTATGCACTCAAAATTAATGATGCAGCAAGACGTCAGGCTGTATTCCCATTACAATTTGCTTCAAAGCAGGAAGCCCTGAATGTTGCAGATAATATTACAGGCCTATTTAAGGAAAAAGATCCGATAAGTAATGTTTTTGTAAGTTCATTTCGATATACTCCAGATTTAAAGGATGCATCAGGCAGAATCGTGCGCCGATCTACTGATTCATATTCCTCCAATGACGAAGCAAAGGCAAACTCACTAAAATCAATAAAGAGAATTAGTGATCCTGCGAAATGGGAAGTTTTAGAAAAAGATGTAAACCCTGGAACGCTCTATCAGGATACAAAAAAGACCGATGCCTTATCTTTTATAAATACCGATGCATTTAAAATTGATATCGATGATACTATTATAGGAAAGCCTGATAAGTTTACTTACAGTATCCTTGATAAGGAAAACAATTTCAAATTTAATTCTGTAAAAGAATTTGACGATAGCAAGAAGGCAAAGTCAAATGCTGAAGAGCTTTTAGCATTATTAACTGACGAAGCCAATTACAAACCTGCAACAGATAAGGAAACTGGCAAATCGACAATTGAAATTAATGATGGCAAGGATGTGCAAGCCGTAAGCTCTATCCAATTCGATGATGACGGGAAAAGGCAGGAGTTTCAAAAGAAAATCGTTGATATTGTAAAGAAGCAGCAATATTTTATTACAGTTGATGAGAAGCCGCACAAATGGAGATTTAATTATCAACTGGGATACGAAAAAAATAATCTTCATTCTTTTGAAAGCGTAAACGAGTATACAAAACCTGAGGATGCAACAGTAGCAGCAAAGGAGTTTTACAAGTCAGTATCGAATCTTGAAATGAAGGAAACTGAAAATGCGCTTCTGCTTACTCCTACCGCGAACATCGCGAAGACCAGCGCCGTAAGATTTCTATCGACGCCTGAATCTAACCTTGCAGCAGGAAATAAATCAATCCGGAATTTACTGGATGAACAAAAAGAGATCAAGAAATTTCTTGCTAACCCCAACCCTGAAGCTTTCAGCAGCAGCGTTGCGATTGATGATGTCAGTCAACAAGGCTTATATGTGTATAGATTGGTCGACAAAGACAATATCCCCGCATTTTATACGCAGGCGTTCGGAAATAAAGCAACAGGCGTTTCTGCAACCAAAAAACTTTCAAAATATTTCAAGAATGCACCGATATACCTAAAGCTTTGTGCGGGTGGAGATATTTTCGACGAAAGAAAGGATCCTGTTACCAATGAAGTATGGTATCACTATCAATTGAAAGCTATCAATCGAATTTATACTTCAGGTGACCTGTCTGGTAAGGCAATGGTCCTTTTTGAAAGCACAAAAGGATACGCAAGCAAGGAAGAGGCTGAGAATGCATTTCAGGAAAATTATTTAATGCTTATTTACCTCGCTTCAGATGCATTGAATTATGGGCCAGGCAAGAAAATTAGTCTTACTGAAGTACTGATACAACATGTAGATCCCTGCATAAAAGATGATAGTATTGTTTTCATACCGGCTGCAACATTGAAAGAATTGGCCCCTACTCCAGTGGATGCCATAAAGGAAATGATAAAGCTTGCGCTTAGCTATCCAATACGAATGGTGAAGTTTAAGTCGGCGAAATTTTATGAGCTATTCCCGTGTGAAGAGAAAGATGACGACGAAGAACCTGATAATTGTAAAAAAGGAAAGGAGAAATGGGTTTATTATTTCTCTCTTGCAGGACTTCCAGACGAAAACGAAGGCTGGAGAAGCGTAAAATTCTATGATAACGCTGCCGATGCCCGAAAGGACTTTGATTTCTTTTTAATCTTACTCCGCTATGCCGGTAACTATTTTGTCGACTGTGATCATTGCAGTCCTGGTAATGGTTATCGCGTTTATATACGCGAAGTTTTAGCTGAAAGTGCTGAGCGATTTTTAACAAAGGAAGAAGCCTGGGGACCAAATGGAGTAGAAAAATTTATTTGCGTTTCCCAATCGGAAGATGCTTTCCATGCTTACCAAAGAAAGAATGATTGCTGCTATTCGTTTTTTGTAGCCTGTGGTATTGGCCTTATTTATCATCCATGCAAATACGATACAAAAAAGAAGAGAGATGAGGCAATGCTGATTCTGTACAGAGAGCTCAGCGAGTTCATTCAGAAAAAAGCGTATCAAGTTCAGGATAACGGCGGCACGTTTACTTTATTTAATGGGAATGGAGAATCTTTTGGAGTAGTTGATATGGCGAATAGACAAACGCGTTGCCTTAGTGATTGGACGATTGGGCTAAAGGAAAATCTGGCTAATGATAAAAATTATAAAGAGGAGAATGGCAGAATCGTGTTGCTAAATGATAAGAATGAAATTCTTGCCCGGTCCGATAAAGCAGGATTAACCATTGCAGCATGGAAGGAAATGCTTCAGTCCTTTATTTGTTACTATCCAATAGTTAAAACAAAAGATGAAAAGACAGGACGCGAACAATATTGCATAGAAATAAAGCTACCGGATTTCAACACTTGCAAAGAGGACAATAGCGAAGAACAACCTTGCATGTGCGGAACTGAAATGCCGGAGGACCCAAGTCTCTGTCATATCGCGTGGAAGGGTCGCTGCTGTTATAACACTTGTCAGGAAGCAGAACAGGCATTGGAAGCAATAATTAAGCTCCTCCTCAATTTCAATTATTACCTGCCGGTATTTGATTGTGTATGCGATGGATATGGCATCATGCTTCAATTCAGCAAAATTGATGCGATACCGGATACGAAATTGACTTATTACTGGCATGAAGCAAATGTCCCTCGTTGGCATAGTAGCGAAATAGTCGCTATCAATCCGCAGTGTTATGATAGTCCTGAAATAGCATGTGATGCTATTTATCGGGCAAAAAATCTAATTAATAGTGAAGGGTTACACCTTGTAGAACATATTCTGCTAAGGCCACGTTGCAATCCTGAAGATTGCCAATGTCCTCAGTACAGTCAGCGTTGTGATAGCAAAACTGATTGTGAATTTGAATGGTTCGACCGCGATGAAGATCCTTGCACTGATGACACACCTGTTTGTTTTAAACCCGGTACCGATCCTTATTCATTTATTGCAACAGTTGCGTTGCCTGCCTGGCCAAAACGGTTTAGAAAAAAAGAGAACCGCGTATTACTCGAAAGCATTTTACATCGCGAAGCGCCAGCTCATGTTTTGTTACGCATACTATGGTTAGCGCCGCATGATTTCTGTTGTTTTGAAACGCAGTATAAAAACTGGAATCGCTGGCTGGCATTGAAGACTACATGCATTGATGATTTTAGCGTCTGCAATTTTCTTGATATTCTTTTCAATAGAAATTATGAGTGTTTGGATGAATGTGATGTATGTGGCACTTGTGAAGATATTCCGCAACCAAAACAACCTTGCTTCGTTCGCGTGGCCAATGTGCAAGACGACAATAAGTATTTGAATCAGATCAATGACCTGTTTTGCTGGCGAGTTCAGTATTGTGGGGAATACAATTTTATTGACTGTGATGGTCAGCAAGCAATTGATCGTATAATAGATCGGGGAGCTAGAATTGAAGCAGTAGAACCAGTTGAAGCAATTACTGAAGCGCCGAAGGAAAAGCCGGTTGAGGTTAAAAAGGAGCCAGTAATAAGTAAAACAGAAGAGAAGATAGAAAAGGAAAAAGAAATTGAAGAGCCTAAGAAACCTGAAGCTGGTGTATCAAGATCTAAACGACAGGTAGTAAACAGTCGCTTAACTAAATACAGAACCGATGCGGAAGAAGTGTTGTCGAAGTCAAAACAAAACCCAATCGCAGGCAAAGTACAGAGTTTTTTGATTGATCCGGAGCCATCGGTTGATCGCTTGTCTAAACTGCAATCGGAAATTATTCAAAATAAAGAGCCAAAAGTCGGCAAACCGCTAACTAAAAATCAGGTACATACTTTACTCCAATGTATAATCAGTTATTACCTCGATAGGATATGTTTCAATGGTAAGGACAGCAAGAAGATCGCAGAACTGAAAAAAACCATGGATAAATTGAAAAAGGAAAAAGTAAATCCAACAATAATTTTTGGTTATTGGAATATGGATGAAGTGAGAAAATATGAACCGGAATTGGATACAGCTGAGATCAAAAAATTATTCTCAACAGCTGATAAATGATTGTAGATGCAACACCTGGTAAAAAAACAAGTAATAGAAATTACCTGTTCAAAAAGAACAGATGCTTTTCGCATGCAGCAATTGATAAGCAATCATTACTGGCAGGATGTAGTGCCGCTACTCAGCTCTGTATTTAATGAAATTTCTGCTGAAGGAAAAATTACCCGTATTGATAAGTTGGAAATCGATCTTGGATTTATTTCAGAAAAGGAAATGAGTGAGGTTCGATGGAACGATGAAATTCTTTCCAGAATAAAAACGCAGCTCTACGAGAAATTGGTTGGCGAAGAAAAAGATAAGGTGATCGTACATGAAGTTGCGAGGATGAGTATTTGCAAGCAGTGGCTATTCTACATGCAAAAAGGTTATTTGCCCTGGAATGTATTGGGAATTGATCAAGCCTGGTATTATAAAGTACTCGAAGTGCTTGCTAGTGATTTTTCAGCTATTGCTGAGTTGAGAAAATTGATCAGACAATATCCTGGTGTCATTCGACGGATAATTGAACAGCATGATGAGAATTATCTCACTAAACTGGTAGGGGTTTTGACGGCACTGAGTCAACGCGAGTTGATGGAATTAATAGAAGAGTTAGCTCAACTTGTTTCTTCTCATGCAATAATACCAGCATTGGTTTCCCGAAATAAGAAAAGTGAAGTAAGGAAGGGGATTTGGTATTGGGTTTTCGAGGCGGCAGCTGCCGAACAATCTGGAATGAGCCCTTTAGAATTGATTGAAAAGATATTAGTGGATCATTCAACTCATGATGATATTGTTGCCGTAGTGAGCGAATCAAATACTTCTTCTTTTGCCCGCATTTTTCCCATCATTAAGCAATTGCATGGTAAGCCTGAGCAGTTTTCAGTAAAAAAATCTTCAACCACCAAAGAGATAAGAAAAGCTGAAGAAAAGAAAAAGGAGGAATCAGATACCGGACTTGATGTAGAAGGAATTTTTGTTGTACACGCCGGAGTTGTTTTGATCCATACTTTTTTGACTTCGCTGTTTAAACGTTTACAATTATTAAAAGACTCAGGTTTTGCTAATAAAGAAGCTCAGCAAAAGTCGATTTACCTGGTACACTATCTCGCCGCTGGTACAGTTGACGCTGAGGAACACGAGCTCGTTGTACCAAAAGTTCTATGTGAATGGCCAATTAGTTTACCGGTTGAAAAAAATGTTGAAATAACCCAGGAAGAATTGAATGAAGCAGACAACATGTTGGAAGCTGCGATTGAACAATGGCCTGTACTGAAAAATACTTCCATTTCAGGATTGCGGGAAGGGTTTTTACAGCGTAACGGAAAAATATTTACTAAGAATGAAAAGATGCAGTTACAAGTAGAGGCAAATTCTCTGGATGTTTTGTTAGATCAATTGCCGTGGAATATTAGCATAATTAAGTTATCCTGGATGAAAGCCATATTAAGAGTTGACTGGAGATAAAAGCAATGAGAAGACATAAGCCGAAAATACCGTCCGTTGACCCGGTTCAAAATGTGAAAGGGGGATTCTTTTCTAAAAATGCCGACGGTAATTTTTTTAAAGAAGATCAGAACAAAAAGTCGTCATTTTTTAATCCGGCAACGGGTACAGGAAGCGGTAGTGAAGTGGCACAAAGAAAATGTGCGGAATGTGAACAGGAAGAAAAAACTGTTCAACGACAAGAATCACCCGAAGAACCGGAACAAAAACCTTCTTCACCTGAGGAGGCTTCGCCTCCTTTGAGTCGCAGGCCAAGATTATTGAATTGCAGTAATGATCCAAGGTTTCCTGATTTTGGTTGCTTCGGTCAACAGTTGAAATTGGACGTAGATGAAAACCTTATCAATAATGCACATCAATTTTCAAGAGTAGCTACTTTATTTCCTGGCGATAACAAGTTAATGCTGGATACATTTTTAAGATATGGTATAGGAAGAAATAACCTGGTAACAACGTTTCAATTCGCAGGTGTAAACAAAAAATGGAGTGATATTCTTTCTTACGGCACTGGTGTGCTGCTGAAGTCATATGATGTGGCGGCGAATGGAAAACTTCAGCTAGACGTTCAGATACCATTAAAGAAAGATCTCAATCTCGATTTGAAATTCGATCTCGATACTGGAAAAGATGATCCATCAAAAGGAACAAGAACAGAAGGAAGTGTCGGAGTCTCGGGCCGGTTTTAAAAATGCAGAATGAAAACTGCTGAACCAAAAAATACATCCGTTGCTACGATCCAAAAGTCGGGCAAGCCTTTCTTTGGTAAAGAAGGAGATGGAGATTTTTTTGGTGATAGCATAAAACAGCAAGCTAATTTCTTCAAGCCATCGACTTCACTCAGCGTAGGCGGAAAAGGAGTATTACAAACAAAGCTAACGATCGGCCAACCTAATGATAAATATGAGAAGGAAGCCGATTCGGTAGCAGATAGAGTAGTACAACGTTTAGCCACACCCGAAATAGCAACTAAAAAAGAAAACGGAGTACAAAGAAAACCTTTATCGTTCGGAATTACTCCAGTGATACAGGCAAAATGCGCATCATGCGAGAACGAGGAAAAATTACAGACAAAAGAAGAAGATGAATTGCAGAAGCTTTCTCTGATGGAGCTTCGTCGCAAACCAATCTTCGAAAGCAACGCAGAACCACCAGATGATGACAACACGGTTCATCGAAAATGTGCAGCGTGTGAACATGAAGAAAAAGTTCAAACGAAATCCGGACCTGCGGAGCAAGCTGCATCAGCCGATATCGAAAGCAGTTTAATGTCATCCAAGGGTTCAGGTTCGCCATTGCCATCGGCCACACGCGAACAAATGGAATCTTCTTTTGGTGCTGATTTCTCTGGCGTGCGAATTCATACAGGAAGCAGTGCGCAGGGAATGAGTAAGGATTTACATGCCCAGGCATTCACACATGGTAATGATATTTATTTTAATTCGGGCAGATACGATACGAACTCAGCAACAGGCCAACATTTATTGGCGCATGAGTTAACGCACACATTGCAACAAGGTGGAAGTTCAACATCAAGAAGAAAAATTCAAAGATGGCCCGAGTGGGTGAGTGACGCTGCAGGTTGGGTAAGTGATACGGCATCGGATGTTGGTGGTGCCGTAGCAGATGGCGCTCGAGCTGTTGGAGGCGCAGTTGCGGATGGTGCCAGATGGGTCGGCGGACAAGTTGCAAATGGCGCAAGTTGGGTAGTTGATCAGGTCAGTGCGGCTGCACAGTGGGTAATTGATCAGATACGAAATGTAATTAACTCGGGAACAAATTATCTTACTCAAAAATGGGAGGACATCAAGGAATTTGGGCGAACCGCTTTTGATAATATTAAAAATGGATTCGGTGACTTAATACATTTTGTTACGAATCCGCTATCGAGTCTTATGTCGGCTTTATCAATGATGAATGCCGAACTTTTTAGCGGTGCATGGAATTTAGTAACTGCTGGAGCGAATGCTTTATGGACGGGCATTAATTCTGTTATCAATAGTGTTCTACAAATTGGAACAGGAATATGGAATACTGTTTCGGGATTTATCAACGGCATCTTCGGAACTATTGAAGGATTATTTAGCAACGCTGCATTTGATCTTCTACCGGATTTTATAAAGGAGGAAGCCAGATCAATCTTCCGAGGCCTTCGTGCATTATGGAATCAGGTTTCTGCATTCTGGACGAGTCTATGGCAGAATTTAACAAGCCAGATTCAGCGCATCATTACTGCTATACGAAACTTTGTTGATAGGATACTTGATTTTGGAATTGATAAGGTCATTGAAATGGTTCGCGGTCTGAAAGAAGTTTATGATTATGTCGTGAAATTCTTTTCAGATCCACGAGCAACTATTCAACCGTACCTTGACTTGCTCGCGGCCAAACTAAACAAAGAAGTTCCTCCAGGTGCTAATACACTTGGCGCCGACCTCGCTCAACAGAAAAATCCAGGCAATACTTCACAGGGAGCCGATAACGGCGACATTCAAAAAGCACCCATACCAGAGGATACAGAAGATAGAAGGCCGGCAACCCTGATGGAAGTTCTTAAGGGGATTGTTTTTTACGTTGCCAGGTCCTGGGCTGAATTGGATTTAGGACAAATGCTATGGCAAACCGTAGTAAATACTTTTTGGCCACCTGCAACTATCCGTGCTATCGGAAATCTGTTCAGTGAACTTTGGAATGATCATTGGGCAACAACTGTTGATAGCCTTTATTATCCACGGAATTTCTTAGATGATCCGTTGGGTTGCCTTCATGATCTTTGGTCGAACTTTTTAATCTTATTGGATTTTCCATTATCGTTATGGCGAACCCTGAATAGTGTTGTTGGACTATTAATGGGATACATCACGATTATTTTGGTATTGGGATTGGCGATTGTTGGTGGAGTCCTTGCTGCTGAAGTAGGAGTAGTTCCAGGATTATTGGCAGGTGCCGAAGTAGGACTGGATATTGCTGCTGCCTTGGGAGAATTAGTAATGGCTTCTTATATTCTTGCAGAAAGTATAACTGTTGACGTCATTTTAATAAGGTTGTTTACTGCAAGACAGGAATGTGAAAAACGTGAAGTAGACATTTTAACTTCAGTTGCTAGCTTTATAGCAATGGCAGTAGCTCTGGCTCTGCAATTTTTGATGGCGCTATTGGCAGAATTGGTAAACTTAATTGCCGAATTTTTCAGAGGAGTTCCGGAACCGGTACCACAACCAGTTAATCCACCGATTAATCCTCCAGTTAATCCTCCAGTTAATCCACCGATTAATCCACCAATTAACCCCCCAATTAATCCGCCGATTAATCCGCCGATTAATCCACCAATTAACCCCCCAATTAATCCACCGATTAATCCCCCAATTAATCCACCACCTCCTAACGTCATTCCGTTCAGGCCTAGACCGGTTCAACCTATTCCCGCAGATCCTGGACGAATAGCCGCAAAATTCGAAGACGGCGCAACAAGTGTGCCGTTTAGGTATCCATCTCGTCGCGATGAATCTAATTCAGCACATACAACTAAGATCGACACACCTATCAAAGATCGAAATGGCATACCTCTTTCTGATGTGCAAGTTCTACCAGGTGGAGTTATACAAAGAAATCCTTCCAGGAGGAGTAGGATTAACCCGGATGCATGTGAGCCGTCGAAGGGCATATGCTATGAAAAATCACTAACATTTAGCATTAATCGAAGATCAATGCCATTCATAGGAGTTGGCCCGACTCCTGATGACCTTAGGGTTCTTGCGTGTCTTTTGAGAACTGGCACTGGCACAACTGCCGATGATTTCAAATCCTTAAACTGTGCGATAGGAAAGTTTTTGGTGGACGGTGCCTACGATTACATCCCTGGTGTTAATATTTCCGGAGGAAACATACACTCTGAAGATATCATACTAATTGAAGCACATAGACGATATCGCGGAAAAAGATACCAGCTTGCTGCACTTTTTTCGGAAAGAGTCCCTTGTCCCCGTTGTAAACGTAATCTGAGGGGTACTCCACTCACTTCCGACGCTAGGATCTATTGTATTATAAGATTTGACAGGAATTGGGCTTCATTAAGAAGAGCATATTCTGAAGGTAGATTGGCTTAAAAAAAGAAGAAACATTAAACATGAAATCATTTCAAAAAAGAATCAAACTAAACAATCCAGATCATTCTTCCTTTTTCAAAGAAAGAAGTAATAATGATTTGACCAATAGTAATTCTTCTTTTTTTAATCAAGCAACTACATCCACTAACACAAGACATTTTTTTAATCCTTCACCTATTCAAAGAAAATGCGCAGCCTGCGAATCAAAAAACGAAAATGTTTCTAAAAACATTATTGACAACAATGGCTTGCAATTATCGTCAACTATAAGCAAACCAATTACAGAGGGAACGAACCAGAATTATTTAATGCGTCAGGATTCACCTGGCGAGGAAACAACCACTGGCACAACTACTCCGTCGCCATCACCTGGTCCGCCTACTCCGTCGGCAATTCCTACATCGATGGCTTGTACTCCGGTGGGTTTACCCAGAGCAGATTTTTTATCCCGCAATGGAAACGATGTGACCGAATTTGGCCATACCAATATTGTGGTTGATCCAACAATGTTGAATCCTTCGACATTAACTTTTCAGCGAGTAGGTAGAAGTAGCCGTATTAAACCGACCGCAATTGCTGTCAACTTACCTTCCATTGATTCTATATATACACAAGCCGGATTTTTTATAGAAGGATCACAACGGGTGGTCTTTGAACCCAATGACGATTGTCTAACTGATACCTACGACCTAAGGTGGACGATTTCATCTAATGGAGCTTCCAAAATACAGCAAGGAGAGCAGGAACACTGTGATGACTATAACTATGCATATTCAAACAGTGTATTGCCCTACGTAACTGAGGTCAATAGTCTTGCAAATGGTACACGCTCATTCGGAAGCGAACGTGAAGCGAAACGTTTTATTCAAAGACGAATAGGATTTAATCCCGATGATTGGTTTAGTCGGTTTTCATGCTTGCTCACGAAATCTTTAGATAGGGATCATACTCCTCGTGGGTTTACCAGGAGTTCTCACGAACCTATTCCGTTTACTAATGCACCAAATCGATATAATCACTGCAGATATGCAACCGTGCTCATTAGCGATAGAAGCTTACCGCAAGTTGGACAAACTCCTTCTTCGGCGATTATCACCGGATGCTAGAATTTGAAAAGTAAAAAGGATGAGTATATAAAAATGAAAATTTCAAAACTTATAAACCATGTCTCATAATTCATCCAAACCCCTCTGCCTGCAATGGAACCAGCTTGTGCTGGAGGCAATAAAATTAACCAAGACATCTCCACCTCTTGCGGCACGTGCATTGGCAATGGTGCATACTGCAATTTATGATGCATGGAGTGTTTATCAGGAAAAAGCAATCAGCTCCAGTACAGCATTACTTATTAAGATAAAAGATGATTCGGATTGCGCGAAGGAAAATAAACATAAGGCTTTCAGCTATGCTGCCTATCGCGTATTGATGGATTGTTTCTGGGGTGCACTACCTGCACAAAACAAAAATATGTTCCGTGATTTTATGTGCGAGCTGAATTATAATCCCGATGATACATCGCTTGATACTACTACGCCCCAAGGAATTGGTAACCTCGCAGCGAAACTTGTTATAGAATTCAGGAATGGTGACGGCGCAAATCAACACGGCACATTGCAAATGCCGGCATGGTCTGATTATACAGGATATAAATCAGTAAATACATGGGACAAGGTTAATGATCTCGATCATTGGCAACCTTTGCGCACAGAAGGTCCGCCGGGAGAATTTAAAGTTCAAAACTTTCTTGTGCCTCATTGGGGATTGGTGAAACCATTTGCATTAAACTACAATTGGCAATTCAGACCTATGCCACCTTATAGAAAACATGAAGCGCAGTTTAAAGAACAGGTAAAGGAAACAATAACAAACAGCGGCGGACTAACCGATAAACAAAAAGCAATTGCCGAGTATTGGGCCGATGGACCGGGAACTTATACTCCACCGGGTCATTGGTGTGAAATTGCACAGTTTATCGCAACATGTAAAAAGTATGGGAACTATGATTGCATCAAATTATTCTTTGCACTTACTAATACATTACTCGATGCATCAATCGCATGCTGGGAATGCAAACGAAACTATGATTCGGTTCGGCCCATCACTGCAGTTCGCGAGTTATATAAAGGAAAAGATATTCAAGCCTGGGGTGGACCGCATAAAGGAACGCAAACTATAAAAGGCGAAAACTTTCAATCTTATATAGCCACTCCTCCATTTCCGGAACATGTTTCAGGCCATAGCAATTTCAGCAGATCAGCTGCAGTGATTTTAAAAAGTTATACGGGCAGCGATCATTTTGATGGTTGCACTGAAGTAAAGAAGGGTAGTTCTTTAATAGAACCTGGTACAAGTCCTAAACAGGATATCACTCTCGAATGGCCAACCTTTACTGATGCAGCGGAGCAAGCTGGCATTTCGAGAATATATGGAGGTATTCATTTTACCAAAGGAAACAAGGATGGACAAAATCTGGGCGAACAAATTGGAACTAATGGCTGGCAAAAAGCGAAATTTTACTTCAATGATTAATGAAAGAAATAGTTATTGTTTATGCAAGTAATTTCTATAGCTATTCAAAAAGGCGGATCTGGTAAAACAACCACAGCGATCAATTTAGGTGCGGCACTGTTTGCATTGGGGAAAAGAGTTTTATTGATTGATGCAGATCCCCAAGCTAATCTGTCGCAATCATTAGGCATAACAGTAGAGCCGGAGCAAAATCTTTTTACGGAATTAAAAAAAGAAATCGCCGGTGAAAGCAGTGACCTTAATAATATAATTGTGGTTACTAAGTCAGGCTTGTCATTGGTTCCTTCTTCAATTGAACTTGCCGGTGCTGAACTGGAATTGGTGAGCGTATATGGTCGTGAACAAGTAATGAATTGGATGCTTGAACCTTTGAAGGATAAATATGACTTTATTCTTATTGATTGCCCACCTGCAATTGGTATGCTTACTGTGAACGCGCTTGTTGCCAGCAATTATGTCTTGTTGCCTTTACAAGCGGAATTTCTTCCATTGAAAGGTTTGCGTAGCTTTATGCATCACTTTAATGTGATCAAGAGCAAGCTCAATAGAAATCTCGAAGTGCTTGGCTTTATACTCACCCGCTACGATGAGCGAAAGACAATGAACCGGCAGGTTTATCAGGAACTGGAGAAGGAATTTGGCGAAAAAGCATTTCACACACATATACGCAGCAATATTCAATTGGCAAAAGCACAGGAAGCAGGAACGGATATTTTTAATTTTGATAAACATTCTCACGGCGCTGAAGATTATAATAAACTGGCAGAAGAGTTTCTTCATAAGTTGGAATTGACGCCAGTGACTAACTCTTAAATGATGTTATATGTTCAGAAGCACTTACCGAAGCCGTCGTCATCGCAATGCGCATAGTCATGATGAACAACAGGGGCCTTCGCAACCATTTTTTGGTAATGCAAGTTCGCAGGCAGTGCAGACAAAATCTGAAACTCCATTTTTCCAGGCGAAGCTGTCCGTAAACCAGCCGAACGATAAATATGAAAGAGAAGCAGATAGTGTTGCAAACACGGTTGTAAATAATCAGGGATCCGGCACCGTCGTGCAGCAGAAGGAAATAAGCGGCATTCAAAGATTGTCGACATCAGCGGAAGAAGAAAAATTAGGTACCAATGAAGAACGCATGCGCCGCGATAAAGAAATTCAGACAAAGCCGGAGATACAAAGAATGTGTCCTGAATGTGAAAAAGAAAAAGAAGGAATGGTTCAGCAAAAATCAGACGGCACCGGTGCAACAGCGTCACCGGCTTTATCAAGCCGCATTGAAAGTTCAGCTGGAAAAGGAAAATCGATTCCTAAAAAGACGCTGAATGAAATGCAATCATCTTTTGGCGTTGATTTTCGCCATGTAAATATTCATACGGATTCATCTTCAGTAGAAATGAATAGAGAATTAAGCGCACAGGCATTTACGCATGGCAGTGATATCTATTTTAATAGCGGAAAATATAATCCTGAGACTTCCGGTGGCAAACTCTTGCTGGCTCATGAATTAACGCACGTAGTGCAACAAGGAGCTGCAAATAAAGAAGAGGTCCAACGTTCTTGCAACGATGGTGCATGTGAATCTTGCGCCGGGGGAATAAGAGACTTTTGGATCACATTTTATTTTAGAAGGAGAGCTACGAGAAGAACAATGGATTATCTACGTCAACAAATCAATGAAGCCAGAACGGTACTCGCCAATTGTTGTCTGCGTTTGAAAGCAGACTTCAATTGGACACTCCTGGGGGGAGGAGGCACTTTTAATTTTATGGACCGAACTCCTCCGGGCGGAGGATGGGCATATTCTGCCGATGCTACCGCACTTGGCACCGGGAATACATTTGCCGGTAGCAGGGGTATTCCTGTTCTGGTTGTTGATACTGTTCCGGATTCAGGTGGTGGCGTTACAGTGGATAGACGTTTTGATACTGCTTACGCGGGTCGTACTTATGCAGTAATTGGAGTAAATCAAGTAAATCCGAATCCAGACTGCAATCACCTTGCGCATGAACTCTGGCATGTGGGAAGCGGAATTGTTGGTCATGATGTTGCGCATGGCACTTTAGCTGCCTGCAGAGGTAACGCTGTAAGTCCGGAATTTTGTTCGGGTTTAAGGGACATAGTTGCACCTGTTGGAGATTTTCCCGTCCCGTCGCGCCGAGGTGGCACAGCCGTCGCATAAATTTTTTTAATTGTTCGAAACTCAATAGTGATGATTCCTGAACTTGAATTTATAGAACAACTGATTAAATTTCGTTTAAATCATTATTATCCTTCTGATGATGATCAAACAGAACCGGTAATTCCAACTTTGGATAAATGGCAACTACCAATAGCCGGATTTATCCATGAAAATAAATTGTATGCCGAAGAAGCTATTCTTCTCTTGCTCGCTCTTGCTCCACATGTTCGACCCGAACTATTCGATGCAGCAATTGATAATAAAATGAAAGGCTCGGGTGATTTTCCAAAAATAGGTGGCGTTAGAGGAAAAAATTTTCGTGGATTCTTGCCGACAGGTGAAACAGCATTGTTCTTATTAACAGGTGGTGATGAGTTAAGGCGACAGGAAGTATTGGATCTATTTAAGTCAGATCATTTTTTTGCCGAAAAGAAAATAGTGTGGTTGGAAGATTTGCCACCAGGTGAACCCACCATGAGCGGAAGGATTATTATGTCGCAGGATTATGTTGATCTGTTTACACAGGGCAAAAATGTGCCGCCAAATTTTAGCATGAGTTTTCCGGCAACGCAGATACAAACTGAACTTACATGGAATGATCTCGTAATTGATAAAGAACTGCAACAACAAATACAGGATATCGTCGAATGGTTGCAATTCAATGATCAGCTCATGGACGAATGGGGAATGAAAGCCAGATTAAGAAAAGGTTATCGCTCATTATTCTATGGTCCGCCTGGCACGGGTAAAACGTTTACAGCCGGACTGCTTGGCAAATACACAGGAAGAAGAGTATACAAGATTGATCTCTCAATGGTGGTTTCAAAATACATTGGAGAAACAGAAAAAAATCTTGAACTGTTATTTGCCCGTGCAGAGGATAAAGGTTGGATCTTGTTTTTTGATGAAGCAGATGCATTGTTTGGCAAACGCACCAATGTACGAGATGCACATGACAAATACGCCAACCAGGAGGTATCTTATTTGCTTCAAAGGATAGAAGATTATAATGGGCTGATTATTCTGGCCACCAACATGAAAAATAATATTGATGATGCCTTTATCCGCAGATTCAATTCCATGTTGAAATTTTCATTTCCAGATGCATCACAGCGTGCATTGATCTGGAGAAAATCATTTCCGCAAAAAGCAATATTCAGGCAGAATCCAATTGGATTGAACGGAAATCATACTTCAACTAAACACGAAGAACCAATTGACATACCTGAAGCGGTGAAGAAGTATGAGCTCACGGGCGGGAATATCTTAAATGTGGTGCATTATGCGGGGATTAAAGCAATCGAAAAACTCAATTCTACAAAAGATAAAAATGGAACTTCTCTGAATGGTTCATCTGTTGACGGACATATCCATCCCCAACCACAGCTAGTGATTTATTTATCTGACGTAATAAATGGGATCAAACGGGAAATGACAAAAGAAGGGAAGGCTTTCTCTTAATTACGACTCCCCGCGATGCGATCTCGGGGACTTATGACAATAGAGACGAAGCGGGGATCTTCTTCGGAAACTTCGATATTCCCTGAGATCGCACCGTAGGGATCATCGAATTGCCTAAAAAGATCCCCGCTTAGTCTCTAATTTCATAAGTCTCCGACGTCGCACCGCGGGGAGTTCTTCAAATTTTCTCGAATAAGTTTAAGAAATCTTGCTTACGAGTACGACTTATCGGCAAATGCACCCCATTTGTCATTATCACCTCTCCGCCTTCGCCTCTAATATACCTCTCCACAAACTTCATATTAATCACATAACTATGATGTATCCTGCAAAACTCATTTCCTTGCAGCACTTCTTCAACTTCTTTTAATGTCTTTGTAATGACCATTGGCTTCGGTTGATTAAGGAAGAAGAGTTTGCAATAGGCGCTGTCACTTTCGCAGAAGATAATGTCGTCAATGTTGATCATTATTAACCCTTCAAGAGTAGATACACCGAAACGACGCAATGGCTTTTTACCATTCAGCATTTGAAGTAATGCTTCAACGCGTGGGCCGGATTTTTGAGTTCTCACTTTTTGCGCTTTTCGTACTGAAGCGATTAACTCATCCTTATCAACTGGTTTCAATAAATAATCAAGCGCACTATGTTTGATTGCTTTAATTGCATATTCGTTGTACGCTGTGGTGAAGACGATCTCAAAGTTTGGATCTTTGATTTTTTCCAGCATCTCGAAGCCATTCATATCCGGCATTTCGATGTCGAGGAAGAGAATATCGGGTTGAACAGTGGCTAATTCTTTCAATGCAGAATCTGCATCGGGGCAAACTGCTTGTATCGTCACTCTTGGACAATGCTTTTGTAACAAAAGTGCTAAGACTTCGCGGCAATGTTTTTCGTCGTCAACAATGATGGCATTCATATCCGTTCGTTTAATGAAGCTCTTTATACATTATATTTAATAGTATTACTGTTCCTTCCGGCTTTCCATCTGTATTCACGAGATCCTTGATCGCTACCGTTGCGTGCACATCATACAATCTATTCACGATTTCGAGGCGCTGCGTCGTGATCTCCATTCCATAGGATTTTTGTCTTGTTGCAGTTTTGCTTTTCTTTCTCTTTGCCTCTTCTCTTCCAATTCCATTGTCCTCAATTTCGATGTTAAGCATGTCGTTGTTTTTCCAGATATGGATGTCCAGCTTTCCTCCAGGTTCTTTGCGATGTAATAATCCATGCCAGATTGCATTTTCAACGTAAGGCTGAATGATCATTGGTGGAATTTGTACAGTTTCTGGATTTACGTCCTCTGTAATTTCAATGCGATGATCAAAAGCATTATCAAAACGCAATGCCTCCATTTCAATATAGAGCTCGAGCGCCCTTAATTCATTTTCGAGAGTAACCCACTCGTTGCGGCTATTATCGAGTATCAATCGCATTAATCGCGAAAACTTGGTGAGGTATCCTGAAGCATTGTCGGGATCATTCTTCAAAATGAAATTATTGATGGAGTTAAGGCTGTTGAAAATGAAATGGGGATTCATTTGGGCGCGTAATGAACCCATTTCTACGGCGGCAATCTTCTTCTCATAACTACCTTTCAGTTGTTCTCTTTCTTTAATTTTCGAAACACGCATTCGGAATAACCAATAACCAACGATTGCAAATACAAGAATAACACCCGCAATGAACCACCAGGTTTGCCAAAAAGCTGGATAAACTCTGACTTTTATCTGATTTAATGCTTCTGTCCAATTAACTCCATCTCTTGAATCGCGAACTCTGAACGTATATTTTCCTGGTTGCAATGAATTATATCTTACCTGCCTTCCACCTGAAGTTTTGATCCAGCGATTGTCCAATCCGTCTAAACGATACTCATAAAGAATATTTGTTTCATTGTAGAGACTTATCGCTGCAAAGGAGAATGTAACGACGTTTTTATTATAACTAAGCTGAATTGAATTGGAAGCACCAAGATATATGCTGGTATCGGGTAGGTCTGCCTGGTAGATAACGGGAATTATTCTCGCCGTATCCGGTCGCATTTTTGACGAATGGAAATAATTCAATCCTTTCACCGTCCCCCAGTACAGTTCGCCATCTTCATCTTCAAGAGAAGCATGTGGTCTGAAACCAACATCTGTAAGACCAGATTTTTCATCAAAAAATTGAAAGCTTTTTGTAATTGGATCGAATTTGGCAAGGCAATTACTATTACTGATCCAGATTTCTTTTCTCTTGCTTATTATAACAGACTGACATTCCTGATAACGAAGTCCATTTGTTGTGTTGTAATGCGTGAAATTTGAATTTTTGTTTATAACAGCAAACCCATTTCTTCCAGCCATATAAATATTGCCCGTATCATCTTCTGCAAAAGAATAATAAGAGGAGCCAGGCTGAGTTCCGACAACAGAGTATTTTTTTATACTGCCCTTCGTGGGATCATAATCATAAAGGCCGACATTAAAAGTGGATATCCAGATATGCCCGTTACTTGATTTGAAGTATTTTAATATTATTTTATTGTGCAGTGTTCTTAGCGCGGGACTATTTCGTAGCGTGTCCCATTTATGATCGTTAATATTGAATGTGACTACCCCGGCATTCGTAGCGAGCCAAACTGAATCTTTGCAGCTCGGCATGATATCGTAAATAAAGTTGTTTGGGAAATTGGGTCTGCCTTTTGAACTATCCTGACTGAACTGTTTAAACGATTTTGTATGCTCATTAAATAGGCCCAATCCGCCACCTTGGGTTCCTATCCAGCTCTGACCTTTTCTATCGAAATAAATAACGTTTATTCCCAACGGACGATCTCCGATATCCAACATCCGGAAATAGTAGCGATAGATAGAACTTTCACGAGCGGTCTTATCCCAAATCAGAAAGCAATCACGACCAGCCAACCAAAAACGTCCTTTTGAATCTTTCTTGATGTCATTTACGTAGCTATCATAAATCTCATTGTTTTCTCCAAAGAAAGCAGGTTTGTGTGCCGCCTTGTATTCAAGTATGTTGAAATAACTAAGGCCCTGGTCCGAAGAAGTTATAAAAACATTTCCTTTCGGAAATGAAAATATCTTGTCCATTAACCCGGCTGGTATGGAACCGTCCTGCAAAGGATCATGTGTGTATGGGGAAATTGTTTCTTTTATTGGATCAAACACAAAACACCCGCCCGTGCCTGCAATCACGATTTCACCATTGGGGGCTTGTCGAATAGAACTAATACTGCTGTTAACAATTTTTCCGCCGGCATTATAAGTCAGTGGATACTCTTTGATTATTTTGTTTTGACTAATACTTATACGGGAAAGCCTTCCCTTATAAGAAGCTGCCAGGATTTCGTCGTCATTATAACGGCATGCGGTAATTGAAAATGGCAACATGAAATCAAAAACTTTCTTCTGTGTGGCATAATCAAAAACTATCAACTCATCTTTTCCGGTTTGAATGAAAAGGTCGTCCTTCAATTTTGAATAGTCTCGCAGCCCAAGCTTTCTTGTTTCAGCAGATGCTGCTTTCAAAAATGACCATTGATTGTTATTGTGATCAAGTTGATAAGTTCCCTTGTTAGTGAAAGCAACTATATTTCCAGTCTGTGTCTGCATGATACCATTGCAATTGAAGTTTGTCCCAATCGAATCAATAAACGAGACTATATGGAACTGACGGTTTTCATCAATCATCGTAATGCCACTTGCGGAACCTGCCCAAATCCTGTTTCTATCGTCACACAAAAGGACTGCAATATTGTTTGAGCACAGATTCGGCTGCTGTTGCTTAAAATACCGGGTAACCGTATAGCCATTGTATGTGTTCAATCCATTTGCCGTGCCAATCCAGAGAAAACCATTTTTATCCACTGCTACGCATCGGGTATTATTATCGCTCAAACCATTCGTTGTGGTTAAATGATGAAAATAAAGCGACTGTCCATAAACGTATTGGATAGATAATAGGAATAGTATGGTTATTATTTTTCTCACGCACCATTAAGGTAGGATTAATTAGTCAGTAGTCGGAAGTCAGGAGCTAACAGTCGGTTACCGATTGACTCCCGACTATTTCTTTTCCACTGAATCCATTCTCTTTATTAGTATTTCCACTTGTTGCTTCAATTGATCGATCTCCTGCCTTTGTTCAGTTATCAATTGTTGTTGTTCCTGAATTGCCTTAATTGCAATCACAGAAAAATTGCTGTAAGCAAGGCCTTTGATGCCATTCTCACTGGAAAAAACAAAGTCAGGAAAAAGTTTTTCTACTTCTTGTGCAATGAATCCGTATGAACGACGGTCAGATTCATTTGTGGTGACGTATTGATAACTCTTAGGTTGGAGTTGCAGCAATTTGTCCAATACGCCATCCAAATCAAGGATATCAGTTTTTAAACGTAGATCGGAATTACTTATAAAAGTTCCACTTACCGGTTCAATGTAGGAAAAGAGTCCACTGCTGTACTGGAAAACATAATTGTTTCCCGGATCAAGAAACACTCGCCAATGATTTCCATTCGGGCTTTGAAGACGAATGCCTCGGCCATTATCAAAATTTGCATTTGATTGCTGAATGATATGTAGATCCGTTAGAGGTGTAATGTTGTTTATACCAACTCTGGTTTGTGAGCCATTTGAGAGTGTTCCGCCAAGGGCCATACAATTGCTGCATCCTACGGCTGAATGGTAACCTATAGATGTTGCATTAGATAAATTGGTGCTTAATGGATCTGCTCCTGAACCGATCATCGTCAAACCACTTCCACTTATATTGAAATGACCGGTATTGTATCCGATAAATGTGTTGACAGAACCAGTCGAATTAAAATGTCCGGAATAATTACCTAGGCAAACATTAAAATCCCCAGTCACATTGTCTGTGCCTGCCATGTAACCGACGTACGTATTATGAAATCCATCATAATTCGAGTAACCTGCCGAATCACCTATAAACATATTCGCCCAACCTGAATAATTCTTTAAGCCGGCCCTGCTTCCAATTGCCAAATTTGGAAGGGCCGGGTTGCCATTCTGAGAGTATAAAGCCGAATCTCCAATTGCGACATTATTGGATGAAGTAGTATTACTTAACAAGGCAGCCTTGCCAATTCCAATATTGAAGCTTCCAGTTGTGTTTGCAAGGCCCGCCAGAGTTCCAAGAAAACAGTTATTGGATCCATTACTATTTTTGCTACCGGCAGCAAAACCAAAAAAGCTATTGTCACCTCCATCGACAGACTCAAGTCCTGCACTCGTTCCGACGAAAGTGTTGCGGCTACCTGTCGTGTTGAAAGTCCCTGCACTTGAGCCATAAAACGAATTGAATATGCCTGATGTATTAGCGGCACCTGCAGCAAAGCCCGCAAACGTATTATTATTACCGGTATTTACTAAACCAGCGGACCTTCCAATAAATAAATTTGAGGTGCCATCTATAGAAAGCACCCGGTAGCTCGAAATCCTGTAAGCTGAATCAGTATTAATGCTTCCGTTTTTGACATCTAATTTGTATACGGGAGTATTTGTACCAATGCCTACGTTTTGTGAAAAAACATTAGTTGATAAAACAAGAAGTACAAAAGCATAAATAATTATTGACCCTTTTTTCATAATTGAAGATTTGCAATTAGTTTTTCTTTTCAATTGATTCCATTCTCTTCATCATCAATTCCATTTGTTGTTCGAGGCGATCAATTTTGTGTTTTTGTTCTTCTATTACCTGTTGTTGTTCCTGTATGGCTTTAATAGCAATCACAGAAAAATTGCTGTAAGCAATTCCTTTGTATCCTCCTTCACCGGTGTATACAAACTCAGGGAAGATTTTTTCTACATCTTGCGCGAGAAAACCGAATGTGTACCGGTTTGCATCAATACTTGCCGAGTATTGATAGGTCTTTGGTTCAAGCAATAAAACCTTATCCAATACTCCAGGCAATGCAGTAATATTTGTTTTCAGTCTTGAATCGGAAGTGCTGACGAAATTGCCGGTTAATGGGTCGATATAGGCAAATACGCCCGTATTGTATTCGAATACAAAGTTGTTACTGGGATCAAGAAAGAAATGCCAGAATTTTCCATTTGGACTTTGCAAGCGTATGCCACGGCCATTATCAAAATTTGCATTTGATTGCTGAATGATGTGCAGATCGGTAAGTGGCGTTGTATTGTTTATGCCCACCCTGGTCTGAGTGCCACCTGCCAATACTCCGCCGAGTGACAAACAATTACTACAGGTCACCTGTGAGTAAGCGCCGACAGCCGTTGCATAAGAAAGATTCGGGGTTGCCGGAGCTGGGCCAGAATAGGTGCCCAACATAGTAAGATTATTTCCAGTTGTACTGGTGTAACCTGCGTGTTCTCCCAGGAAGCAATTATTGAAGCCTGTTGTATTGGCATATCCGGCAAAACTTCCAAAAAAAGCATTGTATGAATTGGTAGTGTTGTAGCCTGTCCAGGATCCCATCATCACGTTCATTGTGCCTGTGCTATTTTTATAACCGGTCTGATGTCCTATTAAGTCATTGAAAGTTCCAGTTGTATTGAGATACCCTGCTGAATCGCCCAGGAAAGAATTGGAGTAGCCAGTTGTATTGTTGCCGCCTGACTCAATACCTATAAAAGTATTGGCGTAGCCAGTGGTATTCAACTCTCCCGCATCGTAGCCCATAAAAGAATTTGTACTACCCGTTGTATTGCTGTAGCCGGCCCATGCCCCAAGCATTAGATTAAAATTTCCAGTGCTGTTGTTGTATCCTGCATTGTATCCAATTGAAACAGTTCCCTGACCAAACGTGTTTAAATAACCGGAGCGAAAACCAACAAATGTGTTTTCATTTCCCGCAATATTGGAGTAACCTGATTGGAAACCGATGAATGAATTACCGGATCCGGCAACAGACGAATAACCGGCCTTGCTTCCAATTGCAAGATTAAAACCATTAAATGTTTGATTATATAATGCCGAATCACCAATGGCAATGTTATTCGATCCAATGATGCTATGAAAAAATGCATCTTTACCGATTACTATATTGCTATGACCGGTTGTATTAGAAATTGCCGCATTGCGACCAAAGAAGCAATTGGTCATTCCACTGCTGGTACTTGCACCCGCATTTTGACCAAAAAAAGAATTGTCCCATCCATCGATATTTCCAAAACCTGCATCCATGCCAAAAAAGGAATTGTTAGAACCTGTAGTGTTCTTGACACCGGCATTGGTTCCAAGAAAGGAATTAAAGCTTCCCGATGTGTTAGCAGTTCCTGCCGCATGGCCCGCGAAAGTATTATAACCACCGAGTGTAACTAACCCCGCTTCTCTGCCGATAAAGACATTACTCGGATCAGTGATTGCCAAAACACGAAATGAATTGATGCGGTAGGAGGAATCAGTATTGATACTACCTGTTTTCACATCTAGTTTATAAGCGGGAGTAGGAGTGCCGATGCCTACATTTTGTGATAAGGATATATAAGGGTTAAATAACAATGATGTAAGCAGCGGAGATAGCAAGAATATCTTTTTCATGATAAATAGGTTTAAGGTTAATTTCTTTTCTCCAGTAGTTCAATTCGCTTTAACATGGATTCTATTAACTGCTGCTGTTGATCTATTTTTTGTTTTTGATCTTGTATCAATGTTTGTTGCTCCTGGATAGCCTTGATTGCAATCACGGAAAAATTGCTATAAGCAATTCCTTTATATCCTCCTTCACCCGTGTATACAAAGTCAGGAAAGATTTTTTCTACATCCTGCGCGAGAAAACCAAACGTGAATCGGTTTGCGTCGATACTTGCTGAATATCGATAGGTCATTGGTTCAAGCAATAAAACTCTATCCAATACTCCAGGCAATGCAGTAATATTTGTTTTCAATCGTGAATCGGAAGTACTAACGAAATTGCCGGTTAATGGGTCGATATAGGCAAACACGCCTGTATTGTATTCGAATACAAAGTTGTTACTCGGATCAAGAAAGAAATGCCAGAATTTTCCATTTGGACTTTGCAGTCGTATGCCACGGCCATTATCAAAATTTGCATTCGATTGCTGAATGATGTGGAGATCCGTTGCAGGAGATGAGTTATTAATGCCGACCTTGGTTCGATAGCTTGCGGTATTTCCGCCAAGCACGAGGCAATTACTACAACTCACTTTTGCAAAGATTCCTATCGCAGTTGCGAAAGAGATAGTTCCCTCCGTACCTGCAGAAGTACCGATTGCTGTATTACCGTGACCAGCCGGGACGTTTGTAAAAGCCCCGACCCCTGTATTATAGTTTCCGGTGCTGGTTTGTAGACTTTGAAAGCCAAGGGCAACATTACTTTCTCCTTCAATATTGCCTCTTAGAGCCCAGAAACCTAGCGCTGTATTCTGATGACCAAGGCTATTGTTGAAAAGTGCCTGGTCTCCTATTGCAGTATTGTTAGTGCCACTCTCATTATAAAAGAGGGATTTACTTCCAACAGCAGTATTGCTTCTAAAGGTTGAAGTGAATAATGCAGAATCCCCAATGGCAACTGAATTAGTTCCGGTATTATTGTGAAATAAAGCTCCTGATCCAACAGCTACATTGCTATACCCGGTTTGATTCATGATCAAGGCATTGTTTCCGATCGCAGTATTGCTTGAACCAGTAGTATTAAAGTATAAAGCAAACATTCCATTGGCTGTGTTATAATTACCAACCGTATTCGAACGGATTGAACCATAACCAAGCGAGGTATTTCCCAATCCGGCAGTATTGGAATAAAGTGCTTCAGTACCAAAACCAGAATTAAAATCGCCAGTGGGCAGGGTACGCCCGGACTGGTAACCAAAAAAAGAATTGCCGCTAACTGGATCAATCCTGCCTGATTCTATCCACAGTCCAGCATTTTGAAACCAGAAACTACCGATCGTGCTATCATATAGTGTTAATCCAGTTGGAGGATTTAAAATCGCGAGTCTTGAAGCAGTCGATGTACGCGGCATCAGCAAGCCTTTCGTTCCACTTTTGATATCCAGCATTGCACTCGGATGAGGAGAACTTCCATCAGTATTGATGGCGACACCCTGAGCTATCAATATTTGATGACAGATAACTGATAAGGTTAATTGAAAAATCTTTTTCATATCAATTTTATTATTGAGATTTCTTTTCCAGTGCCTCTACTCTCTCCAATAGTATTTTTATTTGCTTTTGAAATTGTTCTTCCTGCTCCTGGTTCTTTTTTTCGAGTTTATTGATCAACTCTTGTTGCTCCTGTATGGCTTTGATAGCAATCACAGAAAAATTGCTATAGGCAATTCCTTTATATCCTCCTTCACCAGTATATACAAAGTCGGGGAAGATTTTTTCTACATCCTGCGCGAGAAAACCGAATGTGAACCTGTTTGCATCAATGCTTGCTGAATACTGATAGGTCTTTGGTTCAAGCAATAAAACTTTTTCCAATACTCCAGGCAATGCAGTAATATTTGTTTTCAATCGTGAATCGGAAGTGCTAACGAAATTGCCGGTTATCGGGTCGATATAGGCAAACACGCCTGAATTGTATTCGAATACAAAGTTGTTACTGGGGTCAAGAAAGAAATGCCAGAATTTTCCATTCGGACTTTGCAATCGAATACCCCGACCAAAATCCAAATTGGCATTCGACTGCTGAATGATGTGGAGATCCGAAAGTGGCGTTGTATTATTGATGCCAACCCTGGTTTGCTGGCCATTGGCGATAACTCCCCCGAGGGACATGCAATTGCTACAATTCACAGTTGAACGGTAGCCTATAGCTGTTGCATATGATAAATTACCGGTCGGTGCATTGGCAAGTGAACCGAGCATCGTATTGAAACTTCCAGTAGTATTGGAAACACCAGACTGATTGCCAAAGTAACTATTATGATTGCCACTGGTATTCGACGCTCCGGCGTTTTGACCAAAGAACGCGTTATTCGATCCTGTTGTGCTAACCCCACCAGCATTGGCTCCAACCATCGTATTACTTTCACCCGTGGTGTTATAACTGCCAGTTTCATATCCGACAAAAACATTAAAAAACGCGTCAATATTTGCGTATCCCGCCTGGTAACCAACAAATGTGTTTGCTGATGAATTGTTGAAATAGCCGGATTGGTATCCAACCAATGTATTTCCTCCACCATCAACACCTGTACCGGAATAACCCGCTGCATAACCTATGTATGTGTTAGCAACACCATCAATATTCGAATAGCCCGCCTTGCTACCAATTGCCACGTTTTGACTTCCATTGAAGCCAGCATGTTCTTTATATAAAGCAGAGTCGCCAATGGCAACAATGTCATGACCGGTCGTATTTTGAAAAAGCGCCGATTTGCCTATCGCAACGTTATTATAACCAGTAGAATTACTGTAGCCTGAACTACGACCGAAAAAACTATTTCCCGAGCCGCTGCCATTGGTGTTTCCGGCTTCACGTCCAAAAAAACTATTATCCGTTCCAGCTGTATTTGCCAGGCCAGCATGCATACCAAAGAATGAATTAGATGAGCCGGTAGTATTCACCCAACCAGCTCCCGTACCAAAAAAAGAATTGGATGCTCCGCTTGTATTGAAATTGCCTGCGAGAAATCCTGTAAACGTATTGAAAGCTCCTGTTGTTACGTCTCCCGTACCCTGGCCAACAAACAGACTACCCATGTCGGACATGGCCAATACGCGTATCGCTCTGATGCGGTAAGAAGAATCAGTATTGATACTGCCATTCTTTATATCCAATTTGAATGCAGGAGATGAGGTTCCGATGCCAATGTTTTGAGAAAATAAAAATTGAAAATTCAACAGCGTAAATAGAAATAGTGATAAGTACTTTGCCATATGCGCTAGTCTTAAGTTTTTATTGAACGGGCGAGCCAATTATCCATATTGAATTTCCTTTGAATGGCTGAAAGAAGAAGAGGCATTTACTACTCTGCGGGAATGGGGGAGTAATCGGGATGACATCCCCCCGAAAAAATTCGCTCCAGCGAATTTTTTCGGGGGTGATGTCATCCCTTAGAGTCGGAGACCAGCCAACTACTGAGCAATCGGCATTCCGTTATTCGGAGGAATGTTACGTATAGGAAATATCCTTTGGTGCTACTGTCCGAAAACTATTGCTGGCAGTTTGTTATTTGGTTCGTAGATGTCGCATATACAGGATGACATCACGCTCGAAAAAATTCGCCGGAGCGAATTTTTTCGGCGGATGTCATCCCTTCCGTCCACGAAAGCTCAATTTTCGTCGACTTTGACAAAGAGGCAAAGCATAAGGGATTAACTTTAATAAAGCCATCTTATGAGAAAGTTGCAAATACTTTTCCTGCTTCTTCTTATTTGTTATCAGGGTTTCTCTCAAACAAACCTCATTGCCATTAGGGACGCAACGATCATCGATGTAACCAGCGGTAAGCTGATCAACAACCAAACTGTTCTCATCGAAGGAAATAAAATAACATCGATAGGAAACAGAGTCACCATTCCAAAAACCGCAACAATCGTTGAAGCAAAGGGAAAATTCTTAATGCCCGGACTTTGGGATATGCATGCTCATGCATTTTCTGACAAAAGGTATGAATGGCTTTATCCACTTTTGATTGCAAATGGAATCACTGGTGTAAGAGAACTTGCAACTGCAGTATCATTTGATAGCGTTCATCTCATAATAAAACTGGTTAATGAAGGCAAATTAATAGGTCCGCGTTTTGGTGCAATCACGCAAAAGATCTTCAACGGAATTCCCCTTCCTGGTTTTCCGGTAATGTCTGTTACAAATGCAAATGAAGCGAGAGAGTTAGTTCGACTCTTCAAGCAGCAGCACATGGATTTTATAAAAGTTTACAATCAGCTCTCACCCGAAATATTGCGCGTTATTGCTGATGAAGCAAAATTGCAAGGAATGCCAGTAGCCGGACATGTTCCATACGCTATCGGTGCGGCTGAAGCTTCTAACCTGGGATTTACTAGCATTGAACATAACACAGATATTCTCATGTCCTGCTCGAGCGATGAAACAAAGCTTCGTGCTGAAATGGATACGCTTCCTCAAAACCTTGGGCCTGGTGCCGGTAGAAGATTGGCAGTCGAATTCAAAGCCGTTCAAACCTTTGACGAAAAGAAAGCAATCGAACTATTCAAACGCTTTATCCGTAATGGTACAGCAATGTGCCCGACACTTATCGTTCCAATGAGAAATCTGAAGACAGCAGATGAAATAGCGGTTGATGATCGGCTTAAGTATATACCCAAATACATGCGAGAAAATTGGTACAATCAAATGAACCAAAGAAATGTTTACAGTAACAAAGAGAATTTAAAATTGCTTTTAGACAAAAGAATTTCAATCGTTGGATTGATGCAACGCACAGGCGTAACTATCCTTGCAGGCTCCGATTTTCCAAATCCATATATTTTTCCTGGATTTGCCCTGCATGATGAATTAGAATTGCTGGTGCAAGGTGGACTTTCACCACTCCAGGCATTACAAGCTGCTACGACGAACGCCGTAAAATTTCTGCATAAGGAAAAGGAATTAGGAACTATTGAGAAGGGAAAACTAGCGGATCTGATTTTGTTAGATGAAAATCCGCTTGAGAATATCTCCAATACAAGAAAGATAAATGCTGTTGTTGCAAATGGAAGACTTTTCTCGCGCAGTGATTTGGATAAGCTGCTTGCGGACGTATATAATCTCCAAAATAATTAACGAGGTAAGTCGCCACAGCGCTAATCATCCGAATGCCTCAGTCCTTCTGCAACCCTGAACACATGAATAAGGTATGGAAACAATGCATCCATTGTTTCTTCGGCTCCTCTCGTTGAACCCGGTAATGTAAGAACAAGCGTTTCATTGATAAATCCCGACACGCCTCTTGATAACATAGCATAGGGCATTCGTTCCTGTCCGTAACTGCGCGCAGCTTCCATTATTCCAGGAACTGGTCGGGTAAATAATGGAGTAATTGCTTCGGGTGTCACATCTCTTCGATATAATCCCGTACCACCAGTAAATATGACGAGATGATGTCCTTCCTTACTCAATTGTTTTGCCTTCGACTGGATCTCTTCCAATTCATCAGGAATAATGATGAAATTTTCTACGTCCAATCCTTGTTGCTGTAATTTTTGAACCACCGCCTTTCCCGCAAAATCCTTTTTTGCTCCAGCAGAAACACTATCACTGCACACAACAACCGCGCATTTAAGTTTGAAGGATAACTTCTCATTGAATTCAGACTTACCACCTTTCTTTTGAACAAGTTTGATCGAAGTAATCTCCAATTCCTTATCAATTGGCTTCAGCATGTCATAAATAGTCAAAGCAGTTGCCGATGCTCCATGCATCGCTTCTACTTCAACACCTGTTCGGTATATTGTGTGCACTTCTACTTCAATAATAATATCCAATCCTTCTACTCTATGCCTGATAGCAGCAAATTCAACCGGGAGTGGGTGACAATCTGGAATTATATCGCTTGTTTTCTTTATGGCGAGCAAGCCTGCAGCTCTTGAGAACTCGAATACATCACCTTTGGGCACCTGTTTGTTCACGACAGCATCAATAGTAGACTGATTCGACGTTTTAACTATTGCGGTTGCAATGGCCTTTCTTAAACTGGTTGGTTTATTGGTGATGTTATTCATGCTTCATTTTAAAGATAAGGCAAGATGAGGGTTTCCCCGGTTACACCTTCAACAAATTCCATCTTTTCTTCGGACAATCAAAAAGGAATTTAGAATCGTCATTTGTTTATTTTCACTGTGCAAAATTTGCATATGCTCCGAATTCTGAACACATCAATTTTCCTGTTTTTTACACTTTCATTTTCAGTGACCCATGCTCAGGAAATTCTCTCTCCAGATGGAAAAATCAAGGTCAGGGTCGAGTTGAAAGGGCAGGTCAGTTATTCCATAGCTTATGAGAATAAACCAATCCTTTTTCGTTCAGCAATCAATCTGCTTCTAGGGAACGGCGTCAACCTTTCAGGTAAAATTGTTGTGCAGAAATCAAATATAGTTCAGAAACGATCCGTGATCATTTCACAAGTGCCCGAGAAAAGGAGAAACATTCCTGATAATTATACGGAGTTAACTATTCGCTTCGCACAACCCATCTCACTTGTCTTCCGCGTATATAATGATGGAGTGGCTTATCGCTTCTTAACTCATTCGAAGGATTCAATAATAGTGAAAAATGAAATTGCTGAATTGAATTTTCCAGACGCACATCCTATATATTTTTCAGAAGTTACTAAAAGAGACAATGCTGATATCTATCACACCAGTTTTGAAGAACTCTATAAATTCAAACCACTTGATAGTATAAGTGAAAAGAATATGATCTTTTCACCGACCCTGGTTGCACCCGTAAGCGGACCAAAGATCCTCATCACCGAATCAGATCTTGAAGATTATCCGGGAATGTTTCTTACCGGCGCAGGTAACAATAGTTTAAAAGGACATTTTGCTCCTTATCCTCTCGAAGAAAGAATAGCTGAAGGTGAATTTCCTCAGGCCATTGTTACCAGGAGAGCTGACTACATCGCAAAAACCAAAGGCGACAGAAGTTTTCCATGGAGAGTATTGATGATTGCTGCCAATGATAAGGACTTGCCTGGAAATGACATTGTTTATCGGCTTGCATCCCCATCAAGAGTAAAAGATGTATCATGGATCAACCCAGGTCAGGGAACAGATGAATGGATCATTGGCGTTAATTTATTCAACGTACCATTTAAAGCGGGCGTGAATACTGCTACGTATAAATTCTATATAGATTTTGCAAAACGATTCGGATTCGAACGTATCATGATGGATGCGGGATGGAGTGATAATAAAGATCTATTCAAGATCAATCCGGATATAAACATGGACGAGATTGCAGCATATGCAAAAGAGAAGGGAGTTAAGCTAAGTATGTGGACCCTTGCAATGACGCTTGACAAACAACTTGAGCCTGCGCTCGATCAATTCAACAAGTGGGGTGTCGATTTCATAATGACTGATTTTATGGATCGCGATGATCAGAAGATGGTAAATTTTTATCACCGTATTGCAGAAGCATGTGCGAAGCATAAGCTCATGATCATGTATCATGGTGCATTCAAACCCGCAGGCTTCGGCCGCACCTGGCCAAATGCGATTACAAGAGAAGCTGTATTGGGTTCTGAATATAATATATGGAGTGATAAACCAACACCCGAACACGATCTTTTACTGCCATTTATTCGCATGACCGCCGGACCAATGGATTATGAACCAGGCATTCTCGACAATGCAACTGCAAAAACATTTCGCCCGATTGGAGATAAGGTAATGTCGCAAGGAACACGTTGTCATCAGGCAGCAATGTTCGTTGTGTATGAAAGCCCGATTTCAATTTTTGCAGGCAACCCTTCACAAGGATTACTGGAACCAGCGTTCATGTCATTGCTTGGAAGTATTCCAACAGTATGGGATACAACAATAGTGATTGACGGAAGGGTTGGCGATTATATTATTACTGCCAGAAAGAAAAACAATGAGTGGTTTATTGGCGCAATGACTGATTGGACGGCACGAGACTTTTCAATTGATCTTTCATTCCTGGATAATGGAAATTATGAAGCGACGATTTGTAGAGATGGAGTCAATGCGGATAGGTTTCCGTCGGATTATGTTTTGGAGAAGAAGGAATTTAATTCTAATGATAAGTTGGAGATAAAGATGGCAATGGGTGGGGGATATGTAGTGAGGTTGAAGCGGAGATGACTTCTGCCCCTACAGCATCTCTAAATATCGTGACTTTACAGGGGCAGATGTCTTCTCTCTTACGCTATCGCCTGCTCGAATGGATGTCCCATTGCAGGGATCTTTAAACCAATCAGTTTATTGATGTCTCTGAGGTTGCTCATTTCATCTTTTCTATCACAGAATGAAATTGCAATTCCACTTGCTCCTGCGCGACCTGTGCGCCCGATGCGGTGTACATAGGTTTCAGGAACATCAGGCAAATCAAAATTGATCACTCGTTCAAGTGAATCTACATCAATGCCTCTTGCTGCAATATCGGTTGCGACAAGCACTTTCAATTTGCCATTCTTAAAGTTTGTCAGAGCATTTTGTCTTGCACTCTGCGTTTTGTTTCCATGAATTGCATCAGCACGAAAGTTTTCTTTTTTCAACTGTTTAGCAATTTTATCAGCGCCATGTTTGGTACGAACAAAAACGAGCGTGCGTTTAACATTCTTATCCTGCAGTAAGTGCACAAGCAGTTCCTGTTTCATTTTTCTTGGAATGAAATAAACTGATTGCTCAATTTTTTCTACAGTGGTTGAAACGGGCGTCACTTCCACTTTTACAGGTTGGCGTAATAGTGATGCGGCAAGTTGCGAAATTGTCGTTGGCATTGTTGCTGAGAAAAGCATAGTCTGCCTTTCTCTAGGCAATATTTTTACGAGCTTCTTCACGTCGTGAATAAAACCCATGTCTAGCATTCGATCAGCTTCATCAAGGATAAATATTTCCAGGTGATCCAAATACACGTGACCCTGGTTGATTAAATCAAGTAATCTTCCAGGAGTAGCGATCAACACATCCGTACCATTTCGCAATGCAATGGTTTGGGTATGTTGTGGCACGCCACCGAAAATAATTTGATGTTTTACGTTAGTATAACGTCCGTATGCTTCAAAGCTCTCGCCGATCTGTACAGCCAACTCTCTCGTTGGTGTAAGAATTAGCGTTCGGATATGTTTGTACCCTTTCGATGGCTTATGTTGCAATAATTGCAGCACAGGAATTGCAAATGCCGCTGTTTTACCTGTCCCTGTTTGTGCCAACCCTAAAATATCTTTTCCTTGCAAAGCGTGTGGGATGGTTTGTGATTGTATTGGGGTCGGGTTTGTGTACCCTTCATTTTGCAACGCTTTTAAAATTGGCGCTGCCAAATTCAATTGTTCAAATAACATGAAATGATTTGTAGTTAAAAATTACTCCTTGTTGGAGTGTTGGTCTCATCAGAAAAGACCAGATGAGCTTCTACGAGTGGAGGAAGAAATTTATCTAAGTCGATTAATAAGAGATGGCAAATATAACCTTTATTATTGGGAGGGCAAAGTTGGATTACCGGTTTATTGGTTAATTAGTTGCCCCGAAACTTCGGGGGATTAGTTCATTAGTTGCCTGATAACCTAATCAACCACCCGAAGCTTAGGGTCAACTAATTAACCAGTAAACCTTTATAACGGTTTCCCGCGCAAACGTTAAAGTAAGCTTCCATGCTTATTGTCGTCGTCTGAGGAAATAACTAAAGTGACCAGAATTGATTTTCCCAATATCAAGATGCCATTTAAATTGAGAGCTGCCAACTCTGCTTGCTTTTTTACAGGCATATCAATTATGGCCTTGCCTTTTGAGCGATTGTTCAAGCCATCCCGAAGAATTTCAATAGAAGAAATTTCTCCGTATGGCGTAAATAATCGCCTTAAGTCTGTTTCTATAACACTTAAGTCCAGGCGGCTTATTTCAATAGTCATTGGGTAGGCGTATTAAGAAATTTCCGGAAAACTGTTTCACTAATTGAAGAGCTAAAACCCTTCAATTAGACCGTCTTGTCAACGGCGTCTACCATCTTTTCTTATATCCGCCTCCGCTATTACCTCCGCGGAATCCTCCGCCACCTCCACCTTTGTTTTCTTTTGGTCTTGCTTCGGTAACCTTTATGGCGCGGCCATCAACCATTCCATTATCTAACTCTGCAATGGCTTTTTTTGCCGATGCATCATCAGGCATTTCCACAAATCCAAATCCTCTGGATTTTCCTGTTTCTCTGTCCATAATAATTTTTGCCGAAGTAACTTCTCCATAAGGAGTGAAAAATTCTTTCAGGTCTTCATCCTGAACATTAAAGCTGAGATTTGAAACGTAAATATTCATTATAAGTGGTTAAAAAAGGTGATAAGAATGAGTGCACAACAGGGAACTAACTAAAGTGCTAGTGCAGGATAATTAATAACTACTGAATGAGGACTCAAGTTAACGGCGTGAAGATAGTAATTTAATGCAGGATGGCGAATTTCGGGTTCAAATCCTTCTCGGCCTCAGGAGTAGCAATTGCCCATAATGCCCGGCCAGGTGCCCCGATCGGTTAAGGATCACGTTTAATTTGTTTCGATTCGGTTCTTTCTTAAAATCCTCTTCTGAAACGGCAGTATGTTTCTGAAACCACTCATCCCGACTTAATTTTTGAAAATGTGCGGCTAGGGCCTGATTGATTTCTTTCCAACGCTTTTTTAATTCACTTATCGAAGGCATTTGGGCATTGGGGTCATCTGGATTATCGTGAAATGGCTTTTCCAAATCAGGATATCGCTGCTTTTCGAATCCAAGCAATGGAAGCATCCGGTCATGAACACAGGCAAGATGGCCAAGTAAATAGATGCCGCGATTTCTTCCGGGGGCTATTTGCGTATTTAATTGCTCATCAGATAACTCATTAAATAGGTCATCAGTCCTTTTTATATAGATATTCCAGTTATCCAGTGCCATTTTAATGAATAGTTCTTCAGCCATGATTCAATATTTTCTTTTAAGAATTAGTTTAGTACCAATTACAGCTAAAATTAATTTTTGTTCAGTTGCTGCTGACACTATAAATTTCGACTTCGACTTCTTTCCCGCGAAGTCCAACCAAACTCATCCTTTCCCAATTAAAAGACTTATTGTCTGAGAGCCGGCTCTTCAACATTCCTGAAACCAGGCAATCTTTCTTAAATGTGTTGCACTCACTACGAATCCTGGCTGTAGTATTCAAGACGTCTCCATTGTAGACAATTTCTCTTTTCAAATCACCAATTTGAGCGGCAATAACTTTTCCAAAATGTAATCCGGCCTTAAATTCTGGTACAACACCATAGTTTTTTAGATAATCATCGCGTTTTCTAATCAGGATATCGCGAAACATAAAAAATGTTTTCAGGCAATTCGAATTCTCCAATCCATCTTTGACTTCCCAGGTTAATACAACTTCGTCCCCTACATATTGATAGATTTCTGCCTTTGTTTGACGAACCGGCTTTGAAATTTCATGAAACAACTCATTGAGTAAAGCATAGAATCGAACGTGTCCTAATCGTTCGGCAATGGTTGTTGATGAATTCATATCGAGAAACATGAAGATTCTTGCTTCCTCCCGTGGTTGATGATATTTTCCAAGAATGAATTTCCATAATACCCCTTCACCCAATAACCGATTTACCTGCAGGAGAAAAACGAGTAAGGCATAAATACATAAGGTAAATCCAATCAGGACTAATTGCCCGGTTGAGACAAGGGCAGTCCAGAGTTCATTTATCTGACGTCCTTCGGATAAACCTGCGATAGCCATTAAAATTATCACGACAAAGGTTATCACCACTGTGTAAAGCAGGGCTTTAAAAACAACTATTCCTGTAAATGACCAATTGCGAAACCATCTTTCAGCACTTGGAAATAGAAATAATTCAAATATGCCAAATGCGAGCCCTAGCGGAAGTCCGACAATAACACTGTTTAGATTCAAACGTTCTTCATCAATCAATTGATAAAACACGCCGCAGAAGCTTGTGAACAGGCAGATCAGTGCGAGAGTTTTTAATTTTCGGGAGAGGTTGGAGGACATGGCAGAAGGTTGGATTGGTGAATGGTTGGGCTCTAACAGTATGAAGGTAAACTACTAATTTCACTTACAAATTCAGGTCATTGTTTCATTCAAATTTGATACTGGCCTTTATCTTCTTAATTACGGGTTGTAAAGAATCAAGCACGAAAGAAAGAATTCTTACTACCACTCATTTCAAAATTTTCTATACGCCACTGGACGATAACAATGTTCAGGAGATTGCTGATAGCCTGGAGAAGAGTTATCCAAGGATTAAGACCCATTTGCAATCAGAAGAGCTCCCAATGGTCAATGTACAATTATATGTAGATGCCGCTGCGCTTAACAAAGCGAACCCGAATATCCCATCCTGGGCAGTTGGATTAGCTACCAGTGTTTCGCAAATACATATTGTTTCGCCGAACAATACGCAACAGGATTATCAAAACATGATTCGAAACATCATTCATGAATTTGCGCATTGCGTTTCAATGAAAATTAATCCAACTATTGCTAACAACCCGCGATGGTTATGGGAAACAGTTGCGGATTATGAAGGCAATCTCCCCTGGGATCCTAAAATGCTCCAATACCTCTTAGACCAAAAGCCTCCGTCACTTAATGAATTGAATCAGTTTTCAAACACACGCATTTATGAAGTCGGACATTTTATCGGTCAATATATTCAGGAATCAAAGGGTGCAGCAGGCTTCAAGGCCTTGATACTTAATAATGGTAATATCAGGGATACATTCGGAATGAGTGATGAGGAATTTACAAGAGCATGGTTTGAGTATGTGAAGAAGAGATATGGTATTTAAAAATGACGTCTACTCCGGAACTATTTTTTTGATCGAAGCTTATACAGGATTAAGTAAATTAGTAAAGCGTTCATCACGTATAACCATAAACCTTATGCTTATGTTCACTAAAACCTTATTACTTGCAATTGCTTTACTCGGGTTTTTAAAAAGTGATAGGATTGATAAGACTCAAAAAAAGCAATTTGTTTACATTCTTCGTTACGCAGACGAGTTCAAAAAGCAAATCAGGTTTGGCGAAAAGGAACAGGCTACTGTGAGAGAGCATCTGGAATATTTAAAAGGATTGATGAATGATGGGAACTGTTACTTCGCAGGCAGGACGAACAATTTCTTTGATTCAACACTTTTTGGTGTTATTGTATTCGATGCGGCAAGCCTGGAAACAGCTAAAGAAACGATGAACAACGATCCGATGATAAAGAATGATATTATGAGAGGCGAACTATATCCTTTCTCAGTTGTATTGATTAAACATTAGCGATATTTCCATAAACCTTATTCATTCAATCATCCTACTATGTTTACCAAAGAACAAATCCTTTCCGCACTATCAAAAGTGCAAACCGGTGCAGATTACCCTCGACTCGTTCAGGATTTAAAAATCATAGGAATCAGGAAATACGATCATTTCGTCGCCGATGGATCGAATATTTATTTTGGTGATGATGATTTTCGTGTCACAATTGAGCATGACCAAATACCCATTCATGTAAACAATAAGTCTTCAAAAGATTTGTTGAAACAATCACTCAAAGTTCACCAAAATGGTGAAACTGATTATCCCACATTTTGCATTCATGCCGGAGAGGCAGGAGTTGAAAAATGGACCTGCGATCTCAAAAAGATGACGGTCAGTTATATTGATAAAGAAGATAAAACTTTATTGGTGGAGACAATTGGTTCATAGGCCGTTTGCGCGCCTGGCGGCGCGCTTTTCACCGCAGAGGCGCGGAGAGAAATAATTAAATAATTTTCCCTGTGTCTTGGCGTCTCGGCGTCTCTGCGTCTCCGCGGTGAATAAGGCGCCGCTAAGAAAAATTTTGCGCAACCAGATAATTGCATATATATTTGCAACCAGATGGTTGCTGAAGTATAAGATTGGGTTAAGATTAGTTCAGTAGTTTTGCAATCCCCCTCTTCCTTCAGCATCAACCTCGATAAGTAATCTCATACGTTAACTATAAAACCGAGAACTATGATCATTAACAAGGAAACAACTTACACAAAGGAATCGAATACGAAACTGAAAGTTGTAAGGGAATTTGATGCACCTGTTGCACTTGTCTGGCGAGCCTGGACAGAATCAAAATTACTGGACCAGTGGTGGGCACCGAAACCATGGAAGGCGATAACCAAGTCGCAGGATTTTCGTGAAGGTGGAAGATGGCTTTATTATATGCAAGGCCCTGATGGTTCAAAACATCATTGCACCATTGAATACAAAAGCATCCAACCACAAAAATCATATTCAGCTATCGATGCTTTTACGGATGAGAATGGCAATATCCTTAGCGAGATGCCACGAATGAATTGGGTAATAAAATTCAATGGCGCTGATGATTCAACAAAAGTGGAAACAGTGATCAGTTTTGCAACAGAAGAAGATCTCAACAAGATCGTTGAAATGGGCTTCAAAGAAGGATTTGCAATGGCTCATGGAAATCTGGACGAATTACTCGAAACGCTCAAGTAAGAAATATTTCGATCCTTATAACCGTGTCTCCTACCTCCATGGTTCCAAATGCCCGCCTTCGGCGGGCAAAAACAAAAACCACGGAGGCGCAGAGGCGCGGTTTTTTTGATTACATATTTAACGGCATTCCTAAGAATTGTATAATTGTATAGCAGAAGTTATACAAAGAAGCAAATGCCTTTGGGACAATTAAAACTCGACAACCCTGTTTGGTATTCATTACAGGAGACACATGAAGACTATGCCATTCATTTCGAGAATGTGTCCTTCTATCATCCTGAATATTGCCCATTTGGTGGATACATAAGTGAATCTGGTATTGCCAACGAAATTGACCGTTACGCCAGACTAACTCCAACATTTTTTATAGTTGGTGAAAAGCCAACATTCAACAGCGGTGTTACAATGGTGAAAGAACTCGTTTGCGAGCAGATGGTATTAGTGGACAGAATTGATGTCGACATAACCGAAGATATTGTCTCCATTAATCAATACTACAAAAAAGAGTTGTTTGATCTGGTAAACCTTGTTCAACCCGGTTATTTCCGTTCGAATACTTCAGAGTTGGGATCGTATTACGGAATAATTAAGCAAGGCAAGCTTATTGCGGTGACCGGTGAGCGAATGAAAATGAACAATTACACTGAAGTAAGTGCTGTCGTCACACATCCCGATCATACCGGCAAAGGATACGCGAAACAATTAATTGCATTTACCGCGAATAGAATTTTTGATCAGGACATCATTCCTTATTTGCACGTTGCCGAAACGAATAGCGCTGCAATCGGGCTTTATAGAAAATTGGGTTTTAAGACAAGGAGGAAAATCAGTTTCTGGACCTTCCAGGGATGACATTCGCGAGGGATGACATCCGCCGAAATTTTTTCGCCGTAGGCGAAAAAATTCGGCGTGATGTCATCCCTTATTAGAAGTATCTCCTACCAATTAAGCAAACTCTCTTGCTCCCTTGAATCTTACTCAACTCAGCAACTGTGAATTGTTTCTTTTTAGGCGAGCTATTGAGGTCCAGGCAAATAGTTTCTTTCACTTGCTCTGTGAGTCTATTCAGTTCATTCTTATCAAGATGAACCAGCAGATTGTTAGATGTAATTTTCATATTTAGTTTTTTTACTTTTTTCAATTGTTGTTAACGATGTAAAATTGTATCGAAATTGAAGTGAAAACAACCCGATTCTTGCGAGGTTGTGAACCCGAGCGATAGCGAGGGTAGACAACCTTGTCCTAAAAACAAACTCACCAACGTCATGTTAGAAAAAATCAACTGGCAAAACGTCCCCACAGAAGAAGTAACTCCATCAATGTTTCGCAAAATCGTCTATGGCGAAAAAATCATGATCGCTAAAATGCAATTCAAAGACGGATTTCTTGTTCCATTGCATAATCACATTCACGAACAAGTGACGCAGTGCATCTCCGGACAAATGCGTTTTTGGTTTGGAGAGAACAAAGATCAGGTGATGGATCTTTTTCCAGGTGATGTTGTTGTAATTCCTTCCAACCTACCACACGAAGCATTGATGATCGGGGATGTAGAAGAAATCGATACCTGGTCCCCACCAAGACAGGACTGGCTCGATAAAACTGATAGCTATCTACGCGACAAGTCAAAAGACGATAAAGTAAGCAGTAGAACAGTAGGACAATAGGGCGAAGGAACAGATGAACATTTGACTACCGGTCAACTTTATCAACCTTGTCAACCTTTGTCAACCAGCTCTAACAACCGTTGGTTCTCAAAAAAAACTTGCGCAACCAAATAATTGCGCTTAAATTGCAACCAAATGGTAGCAGTTTAATATGAAAGTAAGAAGAGATGTCTTTCAGGCAATCGCCGACCCAACAAGAAGAGCGATACTCAGTTTGATCGCAATGAGTGCAATGACTCCAAATGCGCTCGCAGATCATTTCGATAGTAGCAGGCAAGCAGTTTCAAAACATATCAGGGTGCTGACCGAATGCGAATTGATTAAGCAGGAGCAATCGGGCAGGGAGATATATTATTATTTAAATCCAAAAAAAATGAAAGAGGTAGCGGATTGGCTCGAACCATTCAGAAAAACCTGGGACAAAAGATTTGATCAGTTGGATCAATTATTGAAAGAGCTAAAGAAAAAGAAATAAATCAGAACTTCGCTGAGGACTTGTCAACCTGTTAACTTGTTAACCTGTCAACCTGGGTTTGAGGAGACTCTGCGAGAACAAAAGAAGAAACAATGATAGGTAATGGTCGACCGAAGAATGCCATTCGCGTTGGACGAATATTCGATGCGAATATGGAATTAATATGGAAAGCATGGACAGAACCCGCTTATATCAAACGCTGGTTTGGTTCAGATCCAAATGGAACAGTTGAAGAGGCCGTTATTGATTTGAAAGTTGGTGGATCTTATCGAATAAGATTTTCAGATTCGGATGGTTCGCAACATACTTGTTTTGGAAAGTTTCTTTCAATTGTTCCAAATAACTTACTCGTCTATTCATGGGAATGGGAAAATGAACCGGGACATGTCTCTGAAGTTCATGTGAGTTTCCAATCAATTGGTGATAAAACCAGGGTGATACTGGAACATAAAAATCTCAATCCTGATTCAGCGCATATTTATGATGAAGGATGGAGCAGAGCCCTTAATAAGATCGAATCAATAATTCCGGCAATCATTAATTAGAGTGGATATGCTTCAAAATAAAAATGCAGTCATTTATGGAGCGGGAGGCTCTTTGGGTAGCGCTGTTGCAAAGGCATTTGCAAAACAAGGGGCAAAGTTATTTTTAACAGGTCGCCATATTACTTCTGTTCAAAAAACAGCCGATGAAATTATTGCGTTTGGTGGCACAGCAGAAGTTGATGTAGTGGATGCGTTAAATGAAGAGGCAATCAAAAGGCATTTAAATAAAGTAGGAAGAGTTGATATTTCTTACAATGCAATGGGTATTCCGGTCAAGCAAAATGTTCCCTTAATTGATCTTTCACTTGAAGAATATGTAAATCCGATAACGATCACCATGCAAACTAATTTTCTTACAGCCACAGCCGCTGGAAGAATGATGAGTAAGCAAGGCTCTGGCGTAATTCTGACGTTAACGGCTACTCCAGGGGGCATCGGCTATCCCTATACGGCTGGGTTTGCTGCCGCATGCGTTGCGCTGGAAAATTTCACCAGGAATCTCGCATCAGAATTAGGTGTACACGGTGTTCGCGTTGTCAACATCCGCTCGGGCGGTTCACCCGATTCAAGAATTTTTAAAGAAGCCATTGAAAAATTCCCCAATGAAATGAGGCCGGTGTTGGGCAAGATGAAAGAAGATACCATGTTGAAGGATCTTCCTTTAGTGAACGACATAGCAAACGCCGCTGTATTTCTCGCCTCAGCTATGGCGAGTAAAATAACCGGCGTTACAATTGATGTCACAGCCGGCACTACCGCATCATTGAATTACCGTGTTTCAAGCCCAGATTCATTGCGAACCTTGCCCGAAAGAGAATAATTCCTTAGCGCAACCTAATTCCAACAGGTAGCCCGCATTCGAACACCAGCAGTTTCATTTTCGCACACTTTTCTTTTTTCCCACTAGCTTAAAATCTTCACCAGCAAAGGGTTTGCAATTGGCATACCTGTTGAAGATTCTTTTACACAGCCAAAACTATGTTCCTGAAGGAATATGTGTATTTGAGATTGGGCTGCCTTAAATTCCTTTTATGCTTTATCATAACCTTAAACTGGCCTTTCGGAATCTGTTTCGTCACAAAACATTTTCTTCTATAAATGTTCTCGGTCTTTCCATCGGTCTGGCGGGCTGTATTATCATTGGTCTGTATGCATTCACGGAATTGTCGTTCGACAGGTTTCATAAAAATCACCGTAGCATATACCGTATAAATCAGATACTAAATGAAAATAAAGAGGGAGCAGAGACGATGGCAATTACTCCTGGTGCTCTAGCCGTGGAATTGCCTAAAGAAGTGCCCGAAGTTTTTGCTGCAACGCGTTTCAGACCCTGGTTTAATGAAATGCTCGTGAGTTATGACACCGTGCATACAAAACTTGATGAAGTAGCCTATACCGACAATCAATTCTTACAAATTTTTGATTTCCCCTTAATAGAAGGCAATCAAAAAACTGCGTTATCCGAACCCTTTACTGCAGTAGTTACAGAAGCAACAGCAAAGAAATATTTCAAGGATGGCAATGCAATTGGCAAAACCGTAACAACGCTTAATAATATTCCCGTTAAAATAACTGGGGTCGCAAAAGATATTCCATTCAATTCATCGCTTCGATTTAACATGCTTATTTCGTGGGCAACGGTTGCTGCGCCGGCGAATGCAAATTATTTTTCCTGGATGAATAGCCTGAGCACAAACGTTGGCTATACGTTTGTACAATTGAAACCTGGAACGGACATCTTGAAGGCAGGCGAAAAAATTTCGGCATTTCAACATAAGCATAGGGATGAAAAAGAATTTTCATTCAGATTATTTTTGCAATCCCTGGACGATATTCATTTACATTCCTCGGATTTGAAGTATGCGGGTGACTTTCATACAAACAGTGTTCAGATTGTCTATACATTACTTATCATCGCCGGATTAATATTGTTGATTGGCTGTTTTAATTTCATCAATCTCACAACTGCAAGCGCGCTGGGCAGATCGAAAGAAACCGGGGTCCAAAAAGCGTTGGGGGCAAGCCGATATCAACTCATCATGAAATTCTTGGGCGAGTCTGTGGTTATGTGTTGTTTTTCACTTGCCGTAGCATTGCTGCTGGTGAATCTTGCATTGCCATTTTTTAATGGACTGGCTAATACTCAACTCGAGCCAGGCTTACTTTTCAAAAGCGACATACTGTTTGCCCTTGGGATCCTTTTGTTGACTATTAGTTTGATAGCGGGGCTGTATCCTGCAATATTTTTATCGAGATTCAAATCAACGGACGTATTTCGGAATGTTCTTAAATCAAGTAAAAATAATTGGCTGCGTCAATCAATGATTACGATGCAATTTGCCCTCTCGATTCTCTTAATAATTGCTACGATAGTCGTCAACCATCAGATACATTATCTCGCGTCCAAAGATCTGGGGTTTGACAAAGATCAAGTTGCAGTAATTCAATTGGCAAACACAAATATTGAACGAAACAACCAGACCAGGCTATTTATAGATGCATTAAAAGAAAATGCTGCAGTTATTTCTGTTTCTGCAAGTAATCGAGTACCCGGCCAATCCTTTAATGGTTATGGAATTATTCCGGAAGGTCATTACCTGGATGAACATCTGCTGGCAAATGTGCTTGAGACAGACGCAAACTTTGCTTCAACTTATAATATTCAATTGCTAAAGGGCAGATTTTTTTCGCCACAACTTACTACCGATACAGCAAATTCAATAATTGTTAACGAGGCAATGGAACGCTACCTTAACTGGCAAAATGCTGTGGGAAAAAAATTAGAAATCTATGAGGCAAGAAAAGGCACTGTTATTGGTGTGATGAAGGATTTTAATTTCGCTTCGCTGCATGAAACAGTGCAGCCGCTTGCAATTATTCTTAACAATAACCCATTGTATATTTCGGTGAAATTGAAAGCTGGCGCGGTTCAATCAGCTCTTACCAGTATACAAAACCAATGGAAGCAGTTGGACAATGAGTATCCTTTTGATTATTTTTTCATGGATGAACATTTGAACAGGTATTATCAGTCTGATACGCGACTTCTTTCTGTGCTAAGTATATTTGCCGGGCTCGCCATATTTATCGCTTGTATTGGATTATTCGGATTAAGTATATATACTGCCAGACAGCGCACAAAAGAAATCGGTATACGAAAAGTATTGGGAGCATCAGTGCCGCAAATCACCTTAATGCTATCAAAAGATTTCATAAAGCTTGTTGCAATTGCGATAATTGTAGCATCGCCTATTGGTTGGTGGGCCGCAAATAAATGGCTGCAGGACTTTGCCTATAGGATTGAATTGGAAGGTTGGATATTTATTTTGGCTGGTTTGTCAGCTATAACAATCGCTCTAATAACAGTGAGTTTTCAGGCGATTAAATCGGCAACCGTAAATCCGGTGAAGAGCCTTCGCGCTGAGTAATTAAACCTATAAGGAGTTCTCGGAGTATTAAGTCAATGTAACACGAAAGACTGTTTGAAGACAAATTTATTTCGGTTGATAAATCATTCGGGCATCGAGGATCAAATGCGCCGTAGGCGCTACCTGTTGGTAACGCTATAATTTCTCAATCACATCCCGATAGCCCCTTCCAATCGGAATCTGTGCTCCTCCAATCTCTACCATCTCTGCAGTATACGAATCAATCTTTTCAACTGCAACTATAAAAGATCGATGTATTCGTTTGAAGTAATTCGATGGTAATAGATCTTCAATTTCGTGCGTGCTCATCTTCGTAACATGAACTTTCTTTGTGGTTACGATCTTCACATATTCTCTTTGACTTTCTACAAAAAGTATTTCAGAGAATAAAATCTTGACCTTTTTCTTTTGAATATTCAGGAAGATAAAGTCTTTTGATTCCGGTTCACCTGTTCTTACCGGTTCCGACTTCAAAGATTTCACTTTATTAACTGCTACAAGAAAACGCTCGAATTCAAACGGCTTTAGGAGGTAATCGGTGACATTTAGATCAAATCCTTCAACTGCATATTGATGATAGGCCGTCGTTATAATAACTGATGGAGGATTGGTCAATGTTTTCAAAAACGCCATTCCTTTTAATTTGGGCAAATGGATGTCAAGGAATATAAGATCTGGATGATTTTCACGCAAGAAATCCGTTGCAAGAATTGCATCCTTAAATATTCCTTTTAAATCAAGGAAAGGAACTTGCGAAATATAATCCGACAGCACTTTTACCGCCAGCGGTTCATCTTCGATTATGATACATTTAATTTTAGACATGGCTCGCAAGATTGATTTTTAATGTTGCAGTAAAAACCGAATCATTGGGTTGAATGGCCAGACTATAGTCTGTATAAAGTAATTCTAATTGTCTTCTGAGATTTGAAAGTCCGATATTCTCTTTTACGGCCCCATCTTCAGGCGTTGATTCAACAGAATTTTTCACGACGTAATTCAATTGACGTTTGTTAACCGAAAGATGTATATCTACAAATGGTCGGCTTCTTGTTTCTGAAACGCCATGTTTGAATGCATTTTCAACCAGTGGAATCAATATCAATGGTGGTAGTGCCTGCTTCATATCTTCGACATCATAATTGAAATTTATACTTAACGTTTCATCATATCTTAATTTTTCAAGCTCAATATAATCGCCGATGATCTTTATTTCTTGTTCGATAGCAATATAATTCCCACTTGTTTCATAAAGCATATAACGAAGGATCTTCGACAGGCGCAAGATTGATTCAGGGGCAAGATTGGATTTATCTCTCGAAAGGGAATAGATATTATTCAAAGTATTAAAAAGGAAATGCGGATTGGTTTGCGATTTGAGATAATTCAATTCGGCCGCCTGCTTCTCGATTCGCAATCGCTGTGTTGAGGATTTCAATACCTGATATTCATAGATATGCCTGATAACAGCAAAGAAAAAGAAAGAAGTCACACCACCCTGGGTTGCATAGGAAACCGTATGGCTGACTTTCTGGTCCGACAGAAAGTTGGTGTAAATAGTTAAAGCAATTCCTAATTCTCTCCATCCATAAAGGCCATAAGAAAGGAACATCATTAGTAATATGATGAAAGGGATCGCAATAAGGATGTTAAGGACAAAATGGACTCTCTTTTTTGTAATAAATGGCCATACAAATTCCAGGAATGTAAAATTTACGACAAACAGGTAAACATTTCGCCATAATTCATTTGCCATTCGTTGATAAAACACATCCTGATAGTTTATGGCATAGTTGATGAGCCACATGCCGGTCCAGCCTAATAGCAGCCACATATAGAACAGCATCTTCTTTTTATCCTTGATTGGACTCATCCTAAAGTTTGAAGCATTAAATATCGTTAAATCTTTACCGATTGTCTTTTGAGGCTACAGAATTGGGTTTTAGGTAAACGAAATGCGAATTAGCGTCAACCACAATAATTAATGATCAATAATAAATAATCAATAATTCATTGTAAATAAGTGCCTATCCATTCTCAATATTGAATTGGATACAGGATTTTTTTAAGAGCGCTTCTGAGAAGTAACATTTCGATCGTGTTGGGGTCAATAGCCTGCGAACTGCAATTCGTTTACGTTCCTCCGCTGTTTATTGACGCGTCTTTCAACCGTTTTGTTTATTGAATATCCTTGTGTGAAATAACCAGAATATGAAAAAAATTTTAACCGCTTTTGCTTTCGCCGCCCTGGTTGTAACGAATTTAAAAGCCCAGATCGAACCGAATGCAGCTAACTGGAAAACCTGGTTCATCAGTTCTGCAAAGGAATACCGCTTGAAGGCTCCCGCTACATACAAAAATGAAATAGCCCAGGTAATTTCTTGTCAAAAAAGTCTTGATGAAAAAGGAATGCTTCAAATAACATTCTGGAATGCCGGTGATCCTGCATTTCGCTGGCATGAAATGTTGCGTAAGCTATGGCCTACTGATATTTCCGGAAAAGGAATGTTGGCGCAGATGCTTTTGGGTACTGCAACTTATGATGCAACAATTGTGGCATGGGATACCAAGAATACCTATAAACGTCCCCGTCCATTCGAAGCAGATAAAAGAATAAAAGCATATGGACCTAAAATAGAAAGTTATTCTTATCCATGTGAACATTCTGTAGCCGCTGGTGTAGCCTCCACCATCATAGGTTATTTTTTTCCAAAGCTGAAAGATTCTGCTAATCGAATGGCGCAACAACTCATGGCCTCAAGAATTGCGGCAGGCATGGCTTTTCCCAGTGACACACAGGCCGGTTTTGATTTAGGTAAATTAATTGCAGAAAAAGAAATCGAAGCAACAAAGGATTATTTATCAAAAGTTGAATGGGATAAAAAAATGCCACAAGGACCACAGTATTGGAGAGGGAGCTTCGCGATGTTTCCAACGGCAGGTCAAAGCAAGACTGTTGTACTTACGAGTGCAAGCCAATTTCGTCCTCCGCCACCGCCTGATTTTGCAAAGGATATGGCCGAATTAAAAAATTTCAAACAAACATTCTCGTCATCATCGAATGCATTTCATTATGCAAACAATAACCCGATGGAGGAATTGTTAAAGGAAAAAGTATTAGAGTATAATCTTGCTCTCAATCCGCCACGAGCTGCCAGAGATTATGCAATTGCGGCAGTTGCAGTTTATGATTGTTTTGTTGCTTGTTTCGATGCAAAGTATGCATATTGGGGAATTCGCCCCGATCAATACGACACAACCTATAAACCTATAGTTCCAACTCCACCCTTTCCCGGATATCCGTCCGGACATGCAACAATGTGTGGTATGATTGAAGTTTTGTATTCCTATTTATTTCCAAACGACAAAGCGGCGTTTCAGAAAGTAGCAAAAGATGGAGCAGAATCGCGATTCCAGGCAGGCATTCATTTTCGCACCGATAATGAAGTTGGTTTGGATCTCGGAAGAAAAGTTGCGAATGCAATTATTCAAAGAGTAAAAAATGATGGAGCAGATGAGGATATGTCAGTTGCGAAAATGAAAAAGTAGTAGTCACGCAGAGGTCTTCCGGACGGGACCCTGCAGTATAAAGTATAGCCATTTACCTTACTCATGTGCATTAGTGTAAAAAAATGCAATTGCGAACCCCGTTTTTACGGGGTTCAAAATTTTCGTCAAACGATTTAAATCTTATTGGCATATATCATTATTCCATGCGAACGTCACGATTTTCACAGGTAGCCCCATACGGGGCAAGGCAAAACGTTTCTTATTCGTTGCTACCAACAGGTAGCGCCTAACGGCGCAATTGCCCGCTTCGAATGGACGGTTATTATGTCCACGCGATTCTTTATTCAAAAGACCGCTTATTCATTCTGGGAATGTATTTGCTCCGTTAGGAGCTACCTGTTGGTAGCAACGAATGACCAGGCCGGAATCATGCCCCGTATGGGGCTACCTGTGAAAATTAGAGACTCTGAAATTTAAAAAGAAATCTATGCTTGGGGATCTTCATTAACACAAGCAACATGAATTAAATTTGATAAACAATGAACAATAAATCATGAACACAAATTCAAATCTCCACATAACCCTAATGCTTGCCGTAACCGATGCTTCAAAAGCAATTGAATGGTATAAAAAAGCACTTGGCGCAAAAGTCCTTTGGGATTTGGGTGGCGTTGCAGGATTGGAAATAAATGGCGCGCCGTTCTTCGTTGGCACACCAGAAAATAATGGATGGGAAGCGCCAACGAAATTAGGTATCACCTCGACAAGAGTTGAAGTATTTACTGATGATCCGGATTCATTTATCAAACGTGCTGTTGAAGCAGGTGCCAATGGAGATGTTGATAAAATAAAAAATCACGAAGCACCATGGGGCGTACATCGACAAGGTGGATTCATTGATCCATTTGGACATATATGGTTGGTGGGGGATAAGTCGCCGTTAAAAGAATTCAAAGGTTGATAGAGTTGACAAGGTTGAGTGCCTAAAGATCTGGTTAATCAGTCAAATCAGACAAGTTCCAGATTCTGACTTTTCTCCTATATTGTTATTCCAAATTCTAAACATGGATCCCAATCAGCTACTTAATCTTTTCGGCCATTCAATTAACAATAAAGACTTCAGCAAATTATTTACCGAGTTAAAGATTAAGGGCAAACCTAAAATTGATTCATTCGGGAGAGCAAGAGCGGGTAGTAAAAAGATGGGTATCAATTTTGAATTCCTGGAGCTCGAGAGGTTTCTAAGAAACTTCGGCAAACCAAAATCTTTCTCACCCAGAGACAAGCAGGAAATGATACTTACCGAAGTTACTTTCGACAACAGTTATCCCGAATCAATAAAAAAATTCCCATTTGCTCTTCCATATGGGATTGAGCAGGGTGATAATATTGAAGTAATTAACAAAAAACTCGGCCGCAAGCCTTCATCAAAGGGGGCAGGATACAGCTACGCGTTTGCCTATTGGTTCGAAAAAGATGACTTCAGAATTCTAACGGCTCTGGATAATAGCAAAAATCTATTGTGGCTGAGATTGATTATGATGGACCTCCGGGAAAGGAAAAAGAAAGAACTCAAAAAATCCTTAACTCAACAGAATAAGAATATATCACCTGATAAGTTTGGTGCTCTCGAAAGCCTAAAGAAAAGGAAGCCGACCTCGGCATGGAAAAAGAGAAAGAGTAAAGGGGATGAGATTTTCACTGATAACAATATAAAAGATACTGAAAAGGTGCTCGAAGATTTTATTGATTTGATTATTGCGGCCGCAAAAGAAAGGAAAGCCAATAAAGTTTATTCTGTAATAAAGAAAGCTGTAACGGCATTGAATAAGCTAAATGACAAACACGAATCTTTCATTGACACACTTGAAAGGGAAGAGTTGGTAGAATTCATCGCGAAAGCAACAAAACTTACAGGTTTTAAAATCGATGATGGTGTCGATTTGACGGAAGAATGGAGAGAATGGTGACAAGGATTTTAGCGATTTGAATGATTTTAGAGATAATACATTCATCAGCTTAATCATTCAAATCGCATAAAATCGTGGTTCAGAGAACTACCCCGCAAAAATGTAAGAGCATCCTTTCTCCTGCGCTCTATTAAGCCCCCACACACCGGAAGGAAGCAATTGAACACCAGGAAGTATTCCACTAATCCAGTCTTTCTTTACTTCTTCAGGATCTTTCTTCACAATGTCGGCCATTACAGCACTGTAAACGGTTATTGCCATATTGCATACGCCAAACATTACACCACTATCCTGCAACTCATTCAATCCAATTGGAACGGCGCCCAGTCCAGGAACTTTATAATCACCTTGCTTGGGTTGCCAGAATGGATTTTTGTTTGTGGCTTTGCCGGTTTTTGGATCAATTACTTTGAATACAGCGTTGAAATCATACTTGGCCCAAAGACGGTCTTCAAACGCATAGGGTATTGCGTTATGACGCAGGATCACTACTGCATTTAAATCTTTTGCCGGAGTACCAGTTGCTTCATTGGTTGCAAGAAATATTCTTGGCCATGCAAAAGGAAAGATTCCATTTGGTTCAGGAACATCGAATACGATACGATGTTTTCCCTGAATCTTTTTGAACCACTCGTCTGCGGCGCCAATTTCATTTCCATCACCCATGAACTTCGTTCCTGCATGCCCTTTAAATGGAGCAGCCAAAGATGAGAGTCCGAATGCAGCAACACCCGTAGCGAATGTGCCTAGAAATTTTCTACGTTGATTGTCGATACCAGCTTGTTCATTACTTTTCATAAAAAGGTTTTTAATGGTATAAATGGTAACCACCCGGATTTGAGAGAATAAATGCAAGTGAGGTCAGCATTCAACTTTTCAGGAACGGGAGGTTTTTTGCGCAACGAATCTATAGCCAATATCGAGTTGAGAGGAGCAACATCTTACGACCGGAAATGATCTTTTTCCCATCGGTGGGTTATATATGATATGCGGGAATCGATGGTTATCCATCAACGAAAATCATATTTGAAGCCCAGTGTTGGATAGATCTTAATCTCATTCTTATCATTTAGTAAGTGGTATAAAATATTAACTCTGGTACCTATGGAAAATGAATTTTTTATCTTAATCCAAAATTGAGGATCTCCAAAGAATGCAAACTTCTTCCCTTGCAAGTTTTGCGTTGCGACATCACCGTGATTGCGGTTTTCTGTCCAGAAAACAAAACTCCCTGCAGTAAAAAACTTATAATTCGCAAAACCTCTTCCAAAATAAAAAGTGAATTGCGGGTCGTAGCTTGGCTTTTCGAATGCACTGCAGCGTAATGCAAGATTCATTGAAATCCAGGCTCCATTCCATTGAAATGGATAGGAAGCTCCAGCCGCATAGGAATTAGCAATATAATAGCCATAAGCATTTGACGAAACACCAAGTCCACCACTATAATTAAGGTAGAGATAGATCTTCGGTTTCCAGAAGCGCAAGGTTTGGGAAACCTGCGTAAATACCTGTCCAATATTGGCGTTCTTTCCGCTGAAATCTGCCTGCATTTTCAAAAGAAAAGCTCCAGTGCCCACGGTATCGATCTGTTTGAAAAATTCAAAGCTCAAGGTCAGGTAATTTTTCTCGTGGAGTTTTGGATCGATACTGTGCCTGAAATCATAATGTAATTGCAGGTTCTGTGAAAAACCAATCGAAGCGTTAAATAATATCAGAAAACTGTAAAGCCAGTTCTTCATTGCCGGGATTTTTTATTTTTACTCACAAATCTCTGCTACTGCATACCCGAAAACCGGAATTGAAACGGAATCCTCACGGAATTCCGACGAAATCACATCAAAATGGCCAATAACCGGATCGATGAATCCGCATTTATAAGTTTATTCAAAGAAGCATGTCATAAATGCCTCGGTCATCCGCTTACTAAACCACTCACTGAAACGGACAGTAAGCATATTGCCAATGTCATTTTTGAACAAACCGGATTGGTAATTGGTGTGAAAAGCATCAAGAACTATTCACATTTTATTTTCAATTCAAGGGAAGGGAAGAAAGAAAATCCTTCGGCTGCAACGCTCGATACATTGGCGCGATATGTCCTAAATGCACCGTACACAGATGAGGTAAAAAGAAAGGAAAAGGCAGCGCACAATCCCTGGTGGTTTCAATACCGCAACAATTTCGTTACGTCTGGGTCACCGTTGGATAAAACAATTAATAAAAAAAGAATGCCCTTCCTGGTATTGACGTCAATTCCAATTTTGGCATTAGCGATTTTCTTATGGTTTTTTCCAAAGTCAAATAAGAAAGAATTCTTCAACGATGAATTCAATGCATTAGGTACCGATTCCCTGACCAGGAATGGTTGGATGATCAAGAATCCGGATAAGGATTTTTGGAATAGGCGCAATAGCATACCAGGGCATATTTCATTGTACACTCTAATTGGCGACAATTGGCCGCTTGCCGGAAAATCAAACTTTCCAGGCATCAAGAACATGTTGATTCGAAAAATTAAATCGGATTGTTTTACAGCAGAGTTACAGTTTTCCAATTTCATTCCCACCCATAGTTGGCAACAGGCAGGAATATTATTATCGGAAGATTCAACATTCAAAGGGAAAGCATTGCGATTAACAATTGGCTACAATGATTTTTTCGGTGGCTTTAGCAAACCACCGGAAATAATAATTCAGGCAGTTGGCTCAACTGAAAATGGAAACCTAAGCAAGCCCGAGGAGATCGTGCATTTGGTTTTATTTACTGGAGATCCATTGAAGGATAGTCTTATCCGGAATAACCTATCCAAATCCGCGTTAAAAATTGAAAAGAAGGATAATCATTATCGCTTCTTGTACACGAATGGTCGCATGGAAAGTTTTGCGTTCAAGGAAGCAGGGCACGGTGAATTTAATATTCAACCCAAATACATCGGAATTTTTGCAATGCAAGGATTTGCGGACACATTACATCCGATGCCGGTTCATTTGAATTCATTCAATTTGATCGGAATTGATTGTAAGAAATAAATCCTCAAAATTTCCTCCGTGTCCTCCGTGGCAAAAAAAGCGGCCACGGAATACACGGAGAAACACAGAGGAAGATTGGAATAAAACTAAATTTCAGCCCTGGCTAATTCAATAACTTTCTGTGAACATTTTTCAATGTCTTCCCTGGTCGTCATCCACGACGAAACACTTATCCGCATTGCAGTTTGTCCTTTCCAAACCGTTCCACCAGCCCAAAGCGTTCCATCATCCTGAATCTTTTTAATGATGCGATTGGTTTTATCTGCATCACCAAATGAAACCAATGCCTGATTCAGTGTCACATCATTCAATATTTTAAATCCGGCTTTTTCGAGTTTCGAAGCAAACAGCTTGGCATAATCGCAGCATCGATCAATCAAATCAATAACACCTTGTTTGCCCAATGAAGAGATAGCTGCCCAGGCATCAATTCCTCTTGGACGTCTGGACATCTCTGGAGTAAAGAAATATGGATCGGGCTCTGCTGTCTGAAGTAGATAGGCAGCACTTACTGATAATGCGTTTTGCAAAGTCTCAGGATGTTTGCAAATGATCAATCCACTATCATATGGAACGTTCAACCATTTATGCAAATCAATTGCCCAGGAATCTGCTAATTCATATCCCTCGGCCATATGCGCTTTTTTCGGAGAAGCCTTAGCCCATAAACCAAAAGCACCATCTACATGAACCCATGCGCCTTTTTCTTTGGCTGCCTTGCAAATATTTTTAACTGGATCCAATGCACCTGTATTTACATTTCCTGCTTGAACGCAAACCAATGTTGATTCATCCATCTCCGGAAAATTATCAGGAATAATTCTTCCCTGATCATCGGTGGGGACTCTTATCAAATTATCTAAACCAAATCCCGCAAGTAACAAGGCTCTTTGCATACTCGCATGTACTTCCGCGCCAACAATAACTTTAATAGGAGGAGCGCCATTCAATCCTTTCGCCTTCAAATCCCACCCTAATTGCTTAAGAATTTTATATCGCGCGGCAATAACGCTAGTGAAATTTGCCATCGTAGTTCCGGTGACAAAACCCGCAACAGCTTCTTTCGGTAACCCAAGTAGTTCAATCAACCAATTGCCGGCAACTTTTTCTATTTCTGCAGCAACGGGTGAAGAAATTTTAAAACATCCATTCTGATCCCAGGTTGAAGCCATCCAGTTCGCCGCTAATGATGCAGGTAATGCGCCGCCAAACACAAACCCGAAATAACGGCCACCATTACTCGCAACCGTATTCTGCGAACCGAAATCATTCAGTTGTTCAATTATTTCTTCACTGCTTGTTCCGTATTCAGGTAAAGGAATGGAAAACTGCTGTAGTTTCTGTAGTGATTCTTCCGAAGGAAAAACGCGGCGATCAGGTAAATCAGCCAGATAATTAATTGCGTGTGTACTTACCGAATGCAATACTTTGTAATCACTCAGACGGATAGGCTTATTAACGGTGTTTGATTCGTTTGACATGGCGGCGAATTTTGGAGAAGACAATTTACCAATTAATCTGCATGAGAGAACTAGTTCGTAAGCCTCGAAATATCTATTCAACAGAACAACAAGGAACAAGGAACTTCCAATTTTCATCGGATTGGCCTTCTATTTATTAAGTAATAGAAAGCTCGTCCGATGGAAGTTGGAAGTTCCTTGTTCCTTGTTGTTCTGTTGAATCGACGACCTCAGATCTTTGAACTTTTGGTCTCGAATTATCCCCCTACCTAAATATATTATTCGCGACTTTGTTTCCGAGCAACAATCCTTGATCAATTGCCGGTTGAAAGTGAATTCCTGCATACAACCGGGAAATGCCTGCTTCTTCTGCTATTGCATTGAAAGAAGAATAGCTTCTTGGTGCAAATCCTAAATAATCGTACGTATGATCAGTGATGGTACCGACATTGCCAAACAATTTTTCGAGTACTCCGGCTGCAGCACCTGAAAGAGATGAGTGAGCCGATGGATACTCGGGGTGTGCAGGCGTACCGATGTAGGAGTTCCATTCGCCGTGTCCCATTGTTTCTCTAATATAAGTTACAGGACGAAGCAGATTGTATTGAAACTTTCCTTTCCAGCAAGAGATCAATCCATCATTGACTGCTGCGCCTGTCAATGCATAAGCTAATGCTGCTTTGTCGAGTTTTGCATTTGTTTTGTTTACCGCAACTGCCAAAATACTCAACCAATGTCCGGGTGAAGAAGTGCCTGGCACATCTCTCCAGAACATAGCCATCGCTTTTTGATCTTCGGTCAATGTTTGTGACGCATCATAAACTTTCTTTACCATCAAATAAAATGGTGATGAAGGATCAGTTGAATAAGCGGGCGGTGCAGCAGGTAAGGTGTTTGATGTGCTACCCGTAACGATTGTTCTGTTATTACCCCAATGCGGTGTTGCAGGAGCAGCATTCGTTGGTGGAGTCGGTTTCCAGAGACCAGGTCCGGTTGGCACAGTATAAGGAGCATTTGCATTTTTATATCCATCTGTTTCTGACCATGCAAACACAGCAGCAGCGACGCCTTTACCAAAATCATTCGACTTAGTAATTTTTGCGAGTGGTTGTGTTGTGAGGAAACCTTGATTCAAAGCTGATTCCAGTGAATCGATCGTTGCTTTGTCTGCTGCATTTGCATTTGGAAAGAAGGATCTGTTGATCGCAGCCATTGCCGCATTTACATTCGCAGGATAATAATAATTCGCTGAATTATCTGCTGCGGGCAATCCAGTTAATCCGTTCCATTTATTCTTCCAGATTGAATTTCCCGGAATGCCCGGAGCGATTGATTCAAATGCTGCAACTCCTGAATACCCGAAATGCCTTGAAAACGCCTGATTAGGAACACCAGTGGTATTCTTCATCAGGCGAATTTGTAAAGACATCCATTTTTGTAATACTTCAGAAGATTCGTTTGATGGACGATGTTCGTTGAGTCCATCTTCCTTCTTACATTGAGTTAAAAGTACAACGGCTAGAATGGTGCCGAGAAACCAGGGCAGAACTGTGCCGCCCTTGAAAAATGATGTGAGCATTTAATAAGGTTTTAATGGTTCTAAAAAATAAAAGTGGTTGAAAACAATACTTGAGTTAGAGAATCAGAATGCGGATCAGTAGGACGATAGTACATTTTATGATCCACCAACAGACATAAAAGATCAAAGCTCTTTTAACATACTTCCTCACGATCGGATTAGTCAGGATCTCTTTGATCTGCATAAAAAATGACTTGGAGAGAAATGAAAGGATATTGAAATAAATTTTCGAAAGTTGCAGGTCCCTCACTCCCGGGACCCACAAACTTTAGTTTAACATGGCTTAGAAAGACCAGCCTGCTGGAATTATTCTTTCCTGTCTTACTTCTTCGAAGTCGAAATTTTTGGTACCCGAGAGATTTAATTCTCCAACATTGGAGATGGAAAATTCGCAGGTACCATTGATGACAACATCAAGTTTCGGAATGCGCAGAGATTCTACTGAACGTACACGTGCCGAGCTGTTGATCTTAATGTTCTTCAATTGATTCGCCGAAACGTACACAACTCCTTTCTCTTTGTAATCCCTGTTCTTCACATAGCCGATAACGAGTGTATCACCGGTTTTTCTGAACGTGATGTTTTTTGTGAACTTTGCATCGCCTGAAAGTGCGGCGGTTCCATTGTCATTTTTCACCAATACGACTGACACGTTTGCGTCAACGATAAGGGTTGATAATTTTGATGGTTTGGTAATTACCGGCTCTCCATTGTTGTTGCCAGAGGCAAAGCTTGAAATGGTAAGCAGGGTAAGCACTGCTGAGAAAACGAACGTTTTTTTCATTTTTGAATAAGTGTTTAATTGATTAATGGTCTATAAAATCGTGAACCGTGAATCGTCAATCGTGAATGGTGTTCCCGCTTTCGCGGGAATGACGGTGAATAGTCAATAGACAAACGTTCACCAACCAGTCAGTTCTTGATGACCAGATTGTTCCTGCCTGAGACTCTTCCAGAGAGCAGCAGGCAGGAATTAATGATAAATTCTAATCGGTTGTGAAAATTTTGTTATGCAGATATCTTAACCGGACGGTTTCCTAAATAACCATCGCGTTGTTCTGCTAAACTTTTCCGAACCTGTGGTCCTTTTCTCCTGGAAATGCTGATCTGTTCATTGTTGTACAGAAGAACATTCAGGTGATAAAGATTATAGGATTGTATCCATGAAGTATTGACAAGGTGTGAACGATGTATTCTCGCGAATCCTTTACCCTCCAATAATCCCTCCATGTATTTTAATACTTTACTAACCAGGATTTGTTTCCCATTAGTGAGCACTATTCTACTATAGCTGCTCAATGCTTCAATTCTTACGATTGAATTGATTTCGATTACTGAAACGCCTTTGGCATCAGAAATCATTATTGTATTGTTGTCTGGATACATAGAACGCATTTTAATTGTTAATCTAATAGCTTGTTGTTCCTTATTGTTTAGGTTTACTAAATCTGTAAATAGCTGTGTACGGAACTTCAATGGTTGCTTCAAGGCTGGTTGGACGCGTTGAAGGCGCTTTTCCTCCTTTTGTAACAATTCGCTGTATATATTCAACACCTGTAAATTTTCCCGTTGGTATCTTTCCTGTCTTCGGCATCAGTAATAACCAATCGATGTTATCTCCATCAGGACTCGGTGCCGTTCTTGCGGGAGTAAATTGTTGTGCATAGATTGAATCATTTGCTGACAATTGCCATGTTGGACCCGCTGAATGTGTTCCTACTTTATTATTGTGAACATCATAAAGATCAGCTTGAGGGGCAACGAATGACCAGTCAAATACACCAGGTTCACCTGCTTTGGCAACAGCTTTATATTTCTGTACGCCTACGGCATAAAAAGTCAATACACGCGTGTTTCCTTTTGGTGCATTCAATGGTAGTTTAACTGCATCAGGCATTAATATCTGTTCACTTTGTGCAATGTGATAAGCAGGTGTGTCTGTGTCAATCACCTGGTCACCGCGATCGCAGCCAAATAATGTCGTCAAAGCGAGCGCTGCTACGATTAAAGTTTTGATTTGAAAATTCTTCATAAAAAGGTTTAATGTTTGTTTGAACTTGTCTGTCTATCTTAAATGAGGCCGCAATTTATATTCAGCAATTGTTAAAAGTTTTTATGCTTTTCCAAACGGCTACGATCTTTTTCCTATCGGGATATATAAAATAACCAATGATGATTTTGTATTGAATGAATGCTTGAACAAAAGATCTATATCTGCTACATCTATTACAGCATTCATCTTTGCTTTGAATTCATACCGCTCTGGCTGGACCGCTTGCTTCTGACGCATTGCTAACCTGAAACTTTGTTTATTAACGATCTGTTTAAACCCATATACATAATCATTATTATAACATTCATTGAATGCATTCAATGTAATTCCAGGTAAAGACGGAATAGATGATTCGTTTACAACATATGTTGTTTGCGATGGATCAATTGCTAGATGTGTTTCATACTTCGCACGGTTCCCCCCGCCAGCGGCGGTGCGGGAATGATTCATAGTTTGCGAATAGCTGAATTGAAATTTCAAAAGGACCAGTGCGAAGAAATATACTCTCTTCATAAATGATAAGGTTTTAGAACGTGATCTTGTGTTGCGGATACGAAAATAGTATCACGAAAAAGCGATTGCAACCGAGTTCTTCCTATCGGTTGTCTTTGTCGATCGTGTGAAAAAGACACAAAAAATAATTATGGCCTTCAGCTTTTCCCATCAGTAAGCAGATTATGCCCAAAGCAGGGGCTGGGTTTCCCAACGGAGACGGCTGTTTTGCCATGGTTTTCAGCCATAGAATTTCCCTAAAACATGTTATAACTTTAATACGCAGTAAACATCAACCGGCAAACAATGAACTGGCAAAGATTGGTAGGCCTGATTTTATGGGTATTCCCGGCAATCATAACAACCGGGCAGGAATTGTCTTCAAATAATTTTCGTCGATATACAACCGAAGACGGTTTATCGCATAATAACGTTTATACCGTTACTCAGGATCCGACTGGATATATCTGGGCATCTACTTCGTCTGGCCTTGTACGATATAACGGTAGCCGATTTGTTCAATATCATAGCTCGAGTGATAGCCTGGGGCTTTCTTCTGAAGATTTGACGGGATTAACCTGGGTGAGTAAAGATGAATTAGCAGTATACACGGTAGGTGTACATATAATAAACACGAAAACTGGCGAAACAAAAAATTTATACATACCCTATCATGATAAGAAGTACCAGTTCAAGTTTAATATGGTTGAAAAGATAAGAGGGGATGATGAGGGAAATATTTTTGTTATTACAAGATCTGGCTTCTATCATTTTGACAAAAATAAAAACCTCGTAAGTCGATTCGACTACTACACAGAAATGCAAGTACAAACCGAGCATTTCTTTTTTGGGAGAGAGATCATTGAATTGGATAGAAAGAATCTTCTCATCGTTTCAATAGCCGGTTTATACATCTATGACAAGGACACAAGGCAAACGAAGAAATATAAGCCTGAGGACTACCCATTACTTGCCGACTTTGCAGATTACCCGAACACCTATTACACCTTTTTCCAAAAAGCACGCGGAGAACTCGTCGTGTTCAAATATCTTTCCAGCACATTGGGATCCTAAGCTTAGAATTCCACGTGGACAAGTTGTCGCGGCCGCTTCTATAGTGTCACCTAAATACTAGTGACTCCAGCGTAACTGGACTGGCCACAGTTAGGCCGCAAATGTAATCACACTGGCTCACCTTCGGGTGGGCCTTTCTGCGTTCGCGAGTGGACCCGATAAGCTCATGGAGCGGCGTAACCGTCGCACAGGAAGGACAGAGAAAGCGCGGATCTGGGAAGTGACGGACAGAACGGTCAGGACCTGGATTGGGGAGGCGGTTGCCGCCGCTGCTGCTGACGGTGTGACGTTCTCTGTTCCGGTCACACCACATACGTTCCGCCATTCCTATGCGATGCACATGCTGTATGCCGGTATACCGCTGAAAGTTCTGCAAAGCCTGATGGGACATAAGTCCATCAGTTCAACGGAAGTCTACACGAAGGTTTTTGCGCTGGATGTGGCTGCCCGGCACCGGGTGCAGTTTGCGATGCCGGAGTCTGATGCGGTTGCGATGCTGAAACAATTATCCTGAGAATAAATGCCTTGGCCTTTATATGGAAATGTGGAACTGAGTGGATATGCTGTTTTTGTCTGTTAAACAGAGAAGCTGGCTGTTATCCACTGAGAAGCGAACGAAACAGTCGGGAAAATCTCCCATTATCGTAGAGATCCGCATTATTAATCTCAGGAGCCTGTGTAGCGTTTATAGGAAGTAGTGTTCTGTCATGATGCCTGCAAGCGGTAACGAAAACGATTTGAATATGCCTTCAGGAACAATAGAAATCTTCGTGCGGTGTTACGTTGAAGTGGAGCGGATTATGTCAGCAATGGACAGAACAACCTAATGAACACAGAACCATGATGTGGTCTGTCCTTTTACAGCCAGTAGTGCTCGCCGCAGTCGAGCGACAGGGCGAAGCCCTCGGCTGGTTGCCCTCGCCGCTGGGCTGGCGGCCGTCTATGGCCCTGCAAACGCGCCAGAAACGCCGTCGAAGCCGTGTGCGAGACACCGCGGCCGGCCGCCGGCGTTGTGGATACCTCGCGGAAAACTTGGCCCTCACTGACAGATGAGGGGCGGACGTTGACACTTGAGGGGCCGACTCACCCGGCGCGGCGTTGACAGATGAGGGGCAGGCTCGATTTCGGCCGGCGACGTGGAGCTGGCCAGCCTCGCAAATCGGCGAAAACGCCTGATTTTACGCGAGTTTCCCACAGATGATGTGGACAAGCCTGGGGATAAGTGCCCTGCGGTATTGACACTTGAGGGGCGCGACTACTGACAGATGAGGGGCGCGATCCTTGACACTTGAGGGGCAGAGTGCTGACAGATGAGGGGCGCACCTATTGACATTTGAGGGGCTGTCCACAGGCAGAAAATCCAGCATTTGCAAGGGTTTCCGCCCGTTTTTCGGCCACCGCTAACCTGTCTTTTAACCTGCTTTTAAACCAATATTTATAAACCTTGTTTTTAACCAGGGCTGCGCCCTGTGCGCGTGACCGCGCACGCCGAAGGGGGGTGCCCCCCCTTCTCGAACCCTCCCGGTCGAGTGAGCGAGGAAGCACCAGGGAACAGCACTTATATATTCTGCTTACACACGATGCCTGAAAAAACTTCCCTTGGGGTTATCCACTTATCCACGGGGATATTTTTATAATTATTTTTTTTATAGTTTTTAGATCTTCTTTTTTAGAGCGCCTTGTAGGCCTTTATCCATGCTGGTTCTAGAGAAGGTGTTGTGACAAATTGCCCTTTCAGTGTGACAAATCACCCTCAAATGACAGTCCTGTCTGTGACAAATTGCCCTTAACCCTGTGACAAATTGCCCTCAGAAGAAGCTGTTTTTTCACAAAGTTATCCCTGCTTATTGACTCTTTTTTATTTAGTGTGACAATCTAAAAACTTGTCACACTTCACATGGATCTGTCATGGCGGAAACAGCGGTTATCAATCACAAGAAACGTAAAAATAGCCCGCGAATCGTCCAGTCAAACGACCTCACTGAGGCGGCATATAGTCTCTCCCGGGATCAAAAACGTATGCTGTATCTGTTCGTTGACCAGATCAGAAAATCTGATGGCACCCTACAGGAACATGACGGTATCTGCGAGATCCATGTTGCTAAATATGCTGAAATATTCGGATTGACCTCTGCGGAAGCCAGTAAGGATATACGGCAGGCATTGAAGAGTTTCGCGGGGAAGGAAGTGGTTTTTTATCGCCCTGAAGAGGATGCCGGCGATGAAAAAGGCTATGAATCTTTTCCTTGGTTTATCAAACGTGCGCACAGTCCATCCAGAGGGCTTTACAGTGTACATATCAACCCATATCTCATTCCCTTCTTTATCGGGTTACAGAACCGGTTTACGCAGTTTCGGCTTAGTGAAACAAAAGAAATCACCAATCCGTATGCCATGCGTTTATACGAATCCCTGTGTCAGTATCGTAAGCCGGATGGCTCAGGCATCGTCTCTCTGAAAATCGACTGGATCATAGAGCGTTACCAGCTGCCTCAAAGTTACCAGCGTATGCCTGACTTCCGCCGCCGCTTCCTGCAGGTCTGTGTTAATGAGATCAACAGCAGAACTCCAATGCGCCTCTCATACATTGAGAAAAAGAAAGGCCGCCAGACGACTCATATCGTATTTTCCTTCCGCGATATCACTTCCATGACGACAGGATAGTCTGAGGGTTATCTGTCACAGATTTGAGGGTGGTTCGTCACATTTGTTCTGACCTACTGAGGGTAATTTGTCACAGTTTTGCTGTTTCCTTCAGCCTGCATGGATTTTCTCATACTTTTTGAACTGTAATTTTTAAGGAAGCCAAATTTGAGGGCAGTTTGTCACAGTTGATTTCCTTCTCTTTCCCTTCGTCATGTGACTTGATATCGGGGGTTAGTTCGTCATCATTGATGAGGGTTGATTATCACAGTTTATTACTCTGAATTGGCTATCCGCGTGTGTACCTCTACCTGGAGTTTTTCCCACGGTGGATATTTCTTCTTGCGCTGAGCGTAAGAGCTATCTGACAGAACAGTTCTTCTTTGCTTCCTCGCCAGTTCGCTCGCTATGCTCGGTTACACGGCTGCGGCGAGCGCTAGTGATAATAAGTGACTGAGGTATGTGCTCTTCTTATCTCCTTTTGTAGTGTTGCTCTTATTTTAAACAACTTTGCGGTTTTTTGATGACTTTGCGATTTTGTTGTTGCTTTGCAGTAAATTGCAAGATTTAATAAAAAAACGCAAAGCAATGATTAAAGGATGTTCAGAATGAAACTCATGGAAACACTTAACCAGTGCATAAACGCTGGTCATGAAATGACGAAGGCTATCGCCATTGCACAGTTTAATGATGACAGCCCGGAAGCGAGGAAAATAACCCGGCGCTGGAGAATAGGTGAAGCAGCGGATTTAGTTGGGGTTTCTTCTCAGGCTATCAGAGATGCCGAGAAAGCAGGGCGACTACCGCACCCGGATATGGAAATTCGAGGACGGGTTGAGCAACGTGTTGGTTATACAATTGAACAAATTAATCATATGCGTGATGTGTTTGGTACGCGATTGCGACGTGCTGAAGACGTATTTCCACCGGTGATCGGGGTTGCTGCCCATAAAGGAGGCGTTTACAAAACCTCAGTTTCTGTTCATCTTGCTCAGGATCTGGCTCTGAAGGGGCTACGTGTTTTGCTCGTGGAAGGTAACGACCCCCAGGGAACAGCCTCAATGTATCACGGATGGGTACCAGATCTTCATATTCATGCAGAAGACACTCTCCTGCCTTTCTATCTTGGGGAAAAGGACGATGTCACTTATGCAATAAAGCCCACTTGCTGGCCGGGGCTTGACATTATTCCTTCCTGTCTGGCTCTGCACCGTATTGAAACTGAGTTAATGGGCAAATTTGATGAAGGTAAACTGCCCACCGATCCACACCTGATGCTCCGACTGGCCATTGAAACTGTTGCTCATGACTATGATGTCATAGTTATTGACAGCGCGCCTAACCTGGGTATCGGCACGATTAATGTCGTATGTGCTGGGGAAAG
>JADMIO010987892.1_pt1 | contig 72701 bp, 85 predicted proteins | sample 8958161 | NCBI WGS metagenome assembly JADMIO01 (sample SAMN16585339, study PRJNA669376) | soil metagenome | isolation source: Crop rotation soil | place: USA: Cullars Rotation, Alabama | collected 2011 | reverse complement strand
CCGCGACAACTTGTCCACGTGGAATTCTAAGCTTAGGATCCCAATGTGCTGGAAAGGCGCGCCGCCAGGGCCTCGTAGAAGATCATCGCCGGCCAATCGACGGTCGAGCGGTAGTTCGCGAAGATGAGGTCCCAGTCCGGCCTGCCATCCGCCGCGTCGATCCAGATCTGCTCGGTCTTGTTCTTGAAGACCTCGACCATGTGATGGCACGGCCCGAAGCCGAGCTGCTCCAGCGCGAGCTTCAGCGACAGCGTGCCGGTGCGCCCGAAACCGGCACCGATCACCTCCAGCGCCATCGCCCGCCCCGCCTCTGCGCGGCCTATTCCGCCGCGAGCTTCTGGCGGCTGTAGGATTTCAGCTTCGGCATGACGTCGCCGGCGAAGAGGCGCATGTTCTTCTCCGCGTACTCATAGGGCATGTCGGCATACGAGAAGATGCCGACGAAGCTGTCGGCGCCGCAGCGATCGGTGCAGTCGATGATCTTGTCGACGCACTGCTTGGGCGTGCCCCAGATCTGAAGCCCGAGGAAGAACTCGACCATCGCGTCGACGCCGCCCGGCGCATTCACCACCTGCTGCATCTGGCCGTAGGATTCGTAGCCCTTCATGTTCTGCAGGTGCGTGCCCTTCAGCTCGTAGTGCCGCACCACAGAGTGCCAGTAGCCCCCGATATGCTTGATCGCCATCTCGCGGGCGCGGCCTTCGTCCTCGTCGCAGATCACCCAGCCGGCATTGATCGGCGCCGGCGCGTCGGCGTTCATCACCTCGCGATAGACGCGGCGGTAGTCGCCCAGCTCCTTCTCGACCGCTTCCCACGGCTTTTGCGGGATGATGAGAAGGCCAATGCCGAGCTTCGCCATGATGGCGGAGGATTCGGGCGAAACCGCCGCTGCATAGGTGCGGCCGCGGAAGCTCTTGAAAGGCTTGGGGCGGATGTCGCGGCGGAGCTGCTTCACCAGCTTGCCGTCATATTCGCAGGTACCCGTCTCGAGGCCTTCGAGCAGCATCTCCGCGGCCTCGACGAAATATTGCCGGCTGTCCTCCTGGTTCTTGCCGAAGCCTTCGAACTCGACGCGGCCGAGCCCGCGCCCTAGCCCCAGGATGAACCGCCCGTTCGACATGTGGTCGAGCATCGAGACTTCTTCGGCGACGCGCATCGGATCGTGCCAGGGCAGCACGACGACCATGGAGCCGAGATTGATCGTCTTCGTGCGCGCCGCGAAATAGGTCAGGTACTGCAGCACGTCAGGGCACATCGTGTAGTCGGTGAAGTGGTGCTCGACGCCCCAGATCGATTCGAAGCCCAGCGGCTCGGCAAGATCGCCCAGCGCCAGTTCCTTCGCATAGACCTCGCGGTCCGACACGCCGTCATGGCGGCCCTGGAAGATGAGCCCGGTCCCTACATGCATGATCGTTCCTCCGGTGGATTATGTCGTTATCGCGCCAGTCTTTGCCTGATCGGCGCGGCGCGCAACGGGTCGCGCAGGCGGCTGCGGCATTTTCGCCCCGGCGTGGAAGGCCGGAAATGCGCCACCTATGTTGGAGCCAAGGAGGCCAGCCATGAAGATCGTCACCGGCAAGTCCACGCGCCCGTTCACCGCCGCCGATCTCAGCCGCATCCGCCGCTGATCCTAACTCGAGCTTGACCTCGGCACGGGCGACGGGCGCTTCGTCCTCGACCGTGCCAGGCAGAACGCGGACCATTTCGTCATCGGCATCGACCCCGTCGCGGAGGCGATGGCCGATGCCTCGCGCCGCGCCGCGGCCAAGCCCGCGCGCGGCGGACTCGACAATGCGATGTTCCTGCAGGCGGCGCTGGAGACGCTGCCGCCGGATCTGGATGCGATCGCCGACCGCGTGACGGTGAATTATCCGTGGGGCTCGCTGCTCCGGGCCGTCGTGCTGCCGGAGCCGCTGTTGCTTCGGAAGCTCGCGGCGCTGGCGAAGCCAGACGCGACGCTTGAAGCGCTCATCAACATGACGCCGCTCGCCGATCCGGTGCAGGCCGCAAAGCTTGGGCTCGTAGACACGGCGCTGCTGAACGATCATGCCGCGTTTCGTGCCGCCTATGTCGAGGCCGGCTTCGCGATCGGCCGCATCGGGCCTCTCAGCGGTCCCCCGCTATCGACGCGTTGGGGCAAGCAACTCGCCTATGCCGGCCGCGCCATTCTTCGGATTACGGCGCGCCGAGGCTCTAGCGCTCCTTCTTCCGGGCGGAGCGCGGACTGAAGAGCCTCGCCGCGCGGCCGAGCAGGCCGATCGAGCCGCGCAGGAAGCGCGGCGAAAAGCGGAAGGCCTGCGATTGAAGCGAGCCGAGATCGCTCATCAGGCCGATCATCTTGTCGATCTGCTTCGCCTCGGCGGCCGCGCCGCTCCGCGCGATCTCCTGCCGGCACGCCTCGATCTCGCGCCGCATGGCGGGAAGATCGCGTCCGCGGCGCTGGTCGAGCCCCGTGAGCAGCGCCTCCCATGGATCCTCATGCGCGCGCCATGTCTCGCCGTCGTCGCTCCAGGCAAGCCGATAGTCGCGCAGGAAGTCGAGGGCGCCTTCGACCTCGCTTTCGGACAGCTCCATCGCCTCCGCGATGGCGGGGCGATCGACGCCGGACGGCTTCAGATAGACGAAGGCGTGGACGCGGCAGGCCTCGCGCGGCAGGCCCCACGCCGCGCCCAATTCGCCGATCGCGTCGGCGAACTTCACCATGGCGCCCAGCGCGTCGGCCATTCGCTCCCCCTTCGATCCCGCCATTTGGCCGGGAGCGCCCGGCGATGTCGAGGGCGGCCGGATCGGCCCGCTGCCTTCAGATACTTTAGTTCATACTTGACAATCTACCGTGACGTCCCAATACTTCATTCCATGCTTCACTATTCCGACATCGGCGAAAGCCTGCGCGCCCTTGCAGACCCCACACGGGGCGCCATCGTCGACCGGCTGATGCGGGGGCCGGCGACGGTCAGCGCGCTCGCGGAGCCGTTCGAACTCACCTTCGCCGCGGTGGTTCAGCATATCCAGGTGCTGGAGGGCGCCGGCCTGATCGCCAGCGAGAAGATCGGCCGCGTGCGCACCTGCCGCCTGGAGCCGAAAGGTTTCGCCCCCCTCGCCGCCTATGTCGAGCAGCGCCGTGCGCTGATCGAAAAGCGGCTCGACCGGCTCGGCGCGTTTCTCGCCGAGGCCGACAGACCCAGACGCACAAGGAAGATGAAATGACCGACCAATACGCCCACGAGACGTTCACGGTGGAACGCACCTATCCCCAATCGCCCGCCAAGGTGTTCAAGGCGCATGCCGAGGAAGCCGCCAAGCGGCGCTGGTTCGCCGAGGGCGAAGGCTTCGTGATCGACAGCTATTCCCTCGATTTCAAGGTCGGCGGCTGGGAGCGGACGCGCTTTCGTTTCGGCGCCGACGGCCCACCGATGACGAACGACTGCGTCTATCACGAGATCAAGCCGAACGAGCGGATGGTGTTTTCCTATTCGATGACGATCGGCGGCGCGATGCTGTCGGTCTCACTCTCGACCGTCGAACTAATCCCCGCCGGCAAGGGCACCCGGCTCGTCTTCACCGAACAGGGCATCTATTACGGCGAGCCCAACATCGAAGGCCGCAAAGAAGGTACGCGGGGCCTGCTGGAGCGGTTGGCGGAAAATCTCGACGCGCAGGGCTAACGTCGAAGTTCAGCCCAACACCGACTACCCCCCCGCCGCCGGAAACCGGGTCTTGATCCTCTTCAGCAGCGCATCGCGCACGCTGCGATAGGCATCCAGCCGCTGAGCCCGCGAGCCCTCGACCGCGGTCGGATCGAAGGTCGGCCAGTATTCGGCCTCGACCGCCATCACGCGGGTGAACTCCAGCGCCTTGTGATGCGCCTCGGGCGAGAGCGAGACGATGAGGTCGAAGGAAGAATCCTCCAGTTGATCGAAACGCTTCGCCTTGTGGTCCTCGATGTCGATGCCGATCTCGCCGAGCACCTCAACCGCGAGCGGATCAACATCGCCCGACTTCACGCCGGCGGAATCGACAAAGACATGGCGGCCGAAGAGATGCTTCATGATCGCTTCGGCCATCGGCGAGCGCACCGCGTTGAACGTGCAGGCGAAGAGAACGGCGTCAGGCAGGTCCTCGCCGTTCGGCCCCTTCATGACCGGACGGAATCGTCACGCGCATGCAGCGCGCAGATCAGCGTGAAGAGCCGCCGCGCGGTGTCGAAGTCGAGCTCGATCTTGTCTTTCAGCCGCTCGCGCAGCAGCTCCGAGCCCTCGTTGTGGAGCCCGCGCCGACCCATGTCGATCGCCTCGATCTGGGCCGGCGGCGCGGTGCGGATGGCGGAGTAATAGCTGTCGCAGACCATGAAGTAGTCCTTCACGATCCGCCGGAACGGCGTCAGCGACAGGATCAGCTTGCCGTGCGGCGCGCGGTCTTCGGTCTGCAGCTCGAACACCAGCCGCCCGTCCTCCAACGCGAGACGCAACACATAAGGCCCGCCCGGCGATTGCAGCGGCCGGAACGAGTTTTCCTCGATGAGGTCGAAGATCGCGACGCGGCGGTCGTGATCGACGTCGGGACTGCGGCTCTGAATGCTCGCTTCGTCGAGCTCGACGGCGACGAGGCGGAAGGTGGAGGCCTCTTCGCTCATGGCATGCGCCGAGTGCTTTCCTCCCCCGCCTTTGTGCGGGGGAGGTGGCTGTTCGCACGCGAAGCGGGCGAGCAGACGGAGGGGGCGGGCGCCGGCGCTTGCCCCCCTCCCCCGCTTCGCGGGTACTCCCCCCGCGATAAGGCGGGGGGAGAAAGACGTCGCGCGCTCATCGCTTGTTCAACCGTATCGACACGCTGCGCGCATGCGCCGGCAGGCCCTCGCTCTCGGCCAACGCCACGGCAGCCGGCCCGATGGCAGCCAGCGCATCCGCATCGCACTGCACCAGCGTCGTCCGCTTCATGAAGTCCAGCACGCCGAGCCCGCTCGCGAACCGCGCCGTCCGCGAGGTCGGCAGCACATGGTTCGGCCCGGCGACGTAGTCGCCGATCGCTTCGGGCGTATGGCGGCCGAGGAAGATGGCGCCGGCATGGCGCACCTTCGCCGCCAGCGCCTCGGGCGCAGCGACCGCGAGCTCCAGATGCTCGGGCGCGATCGCGTCGATCAGCGCGGGCGCCTCCTCGATCAGCGAGGAGACGAGGATGACCGCGCCATTGGCGCTCCAGCTCGCCCGCGCCGTGCCCTCGCGCAGTGCGCCTTTCAGCTCAGCTTCGATCGCGCGCTCCACCTCGGCGGCGAAATCTGCGTCGTCGGTGATCAGGATCGCCTGCGCGCTCGGATCGTGCTCGGCCTGGCTGAGCAGATCGGCCGCGATCCAGGCGGGATCGTTCTCGGCGTCCGCGACGACCAGGATCTCCGACGGGCCGGCGATCATGTCGATGCCGACCTGGCCGAAGACGCGCCGCTTCGCCGCCGCGACATAGGCGTTGCCGGGGCCGGTAATCTTGTCGACCGGCGCGATCGTTGCGGTGCCATAGGCGAACGCCGCCACCGCCTGCGCGCCGCCGATGCGATAGATCTCGGTGACGCCCGCCAGCCGCGCCGCCGCGAAGACGAGCGGGTTCAGCGCGCCGTCCGGCGTCGGCACGCACATCGCGATGCGCGGCACGCCGGCTACCGCGGCCGGGACGGCGTTCATCAGCACGCTGGAGGGATAGGCCGCCGTGCCGCCCGGCACATAGATCCCCGCCGCATCGACCGGCGTCCAGCGCGCCGCGAGCCGCACACCCGCCGCATCGGTGAAGGCGACGGGCGCCGGCCGCTGCGTCTCGTGAAAGGCGCGGATGCGATCCGCCGCGAGGCGGAGCGCCGCCATCGCCTCGGCCGACGCGCCCGACGCCGCCGCGTCAATCTCGCCGGCCGACATGCGCAACGTCGCCGGCGTCAGCGTCAGCCGGTCCCACTTCGCCGTATAGGCGACCAGCGCCGCGTCGCCCTCGGCGCGGACCGCCGCGATGATCTCAGCGACCGCTGCATCGACGTCTTCCACGGCCTCGCGCGAGGCCCTGAGCAGAGCCTCGAACCCAGCCCGAAAGCCGGCGTCGCGCGTGGAGAGATGGACGGTCATGACGGGCCAGATGTGCCGGATGGGGGGCGGGGGATCAATACAGGACAGAACGGCAAGGCACCCGCGTGGCTGCGGAAACCCGGCGTCCTCGTTCGCCTCGCTTGTGTCACAAGTATGATGATATATGATTTCTTCCCAAGGAAGCCCAGCATTGGCCATCGAACGCGTCACCGTCACCATGCCCGCCGACATGGCGAGCGCCGTCAAGGAAGCCGTCGATGACGGCGACTACGCCTCGACCAGCGAAGTTGTGCGCGAGGCCCTGCGCGATTGGAAGCTGAAGCGCGCCCAGCGGATGAAGGAGTTGCGCATGCTCAAGGCCGATCTGCGCAAGGGCCTCGCCGATCTCGACGCCGGTCGGGTTAAACCGTTTGACGCCGCCCGCATTGCCGAGAAGGGGCGCAAGCTATTGGCGCGCCGCTAACCCTGCGCCTCACAGACGCGGCCGAGGATGACCTTGCTGCGATCTGGGCAAGCATCGCCGAAGCCGCCTCGGAGACGACGGCATCGCGCTTCGTTGCAGCGCTGAGGTCGAAGCTCGATCGAGTCTGCCGCTATCCGAATTCAGGCGCATCGCGTGACCAACTCGGCGACGGTCTCCGCGCGACGTTTCACAAGAATTACGTGATCTACTACCGCGCGACGACGAAAATGCTTGCCGTTGTCCGGGTGCTCCATGCCGCGCGCGATGCCGTAGCGATCGCTGAATGCGGAGAGTTCCGCTGAAGCGTGGCCACCTCTTCAGCTGTCTTCGTGGCTCGGCTTCCCCTTCGCCGGCCACGGCTGCGTCAGATCATCCAGCCGCACATCCAGCACCTCGACCGTCAGCTTGATCGCCGCGCCGCCTGAAAAGGTCAGTGTCACCGCTCCGGCGCTCGGCGCCGGCGCGTCGTCGCCGCCGTCGTCAGCGGCGGCAGTCCGGACGTCCGGCTCGAACGTCACGGCCAGCAGCTCCAGCACCACGTCCTTTGCGTCCTGGCGCAGCTTGCTCGCCTTGGCCGCCGTCACGCCTTCGATGGCGATGCCGGCGCGGACGCGTTCGCCTCGGCCGCCTTTGGTGCCGGCTTCCCAGCGGTAGCGGTTCAGCACCGCGGCGAAGCGGCGCGACTTGGGCAGGAAGGCGAGGTCGCCGACAGTCAGCACCGCATCCTGCAGCAGGGCCGACAGGGCCTTGAGGTCATCCGCGTCCTCGGCGGCGAGTTTCAGCGGGGGCGTCGGCATGGGCGGGGGAAAGGTCCGGACGGGGCGTAAAGGGCAGCGCGCTATCTAGAGACGTGGGGAGCCTCCGGCAATGGCGGGGCTGTGGCGGACAGAACGGCCCGCGGCCCCTGGTCCCGGGTCTCGGACGCCTCCGGCGGCCTCGCCCGGCATGACATTCAACTCAGGCCGATTCGCCGTCTGGCTTCAGGGTTTCCGAGGCGTCTTGGCCCTCGCCGGCTCGGCCACCGCCCTCGCCCGGCCCGCCGACGGCCTCGCCGCGGCTCTTTTCCTTGCGGCGGCGCAGATTGGCGCGCAGGGCCTCGGCCCGGCGCTGATCCCTTAAATCCCGGTCGTTACCCATGGTCAGCGGACTTTGCGCCGCAGCACGCTTCCTGTATAGCGACCGGCCTTACGCGCGAAGCGGGCTGCCGTAGCTCAGTGGTAGAGCACTCCCTTGGTAAGGGAGAGGTCGTGAGTTCGATCCTCACTGGCAGCACCATCGCCGCCGCGCGCTCCAATTTGTCTAGCTGAGAATACAGCCGCGCCTCAGTGCAGCCAGCCGCCGCGCGGGGGCAGCTTGACGCCGTGCGAAATGCCGATGCCGTCGTCGGCATGGAGCGCATCGAAGGCGTTGATCGCGCAGACGATGGCCTTGCGCGGCGGGCGCGGGCGGATCCAGCTCATGATGGTGTGGAAGCGCGTGCGCGCCGGCTCGAAACGGAAGCGTCGCTTCGCCTGTATGGCGAAGGCAACGGCTTCCTCGGCGGTGCGCTTCTCGGGCGGCCTTGCGTTCCACTCGGCGAGGATCGCCTCGCGCGCTTCATCCGCCGTCATGTCCAGCCCGCCCCGCTCCGACATCGCACGCGCAGAATGGGTGATGACTGGCACAATTCTGTGCCGAACGTCACGCGGCCCCAAGTTCCGGTTGCAAAACCTGAAGCCGATGCGCGCTGCACGCCTTGACGCTTGCGTCGTGCGTACCCACGCAAGCGCGCACCGTGTTTTGAATCACAGCAAGGAGGTCATGCGGCGGCGCGCTGCACGCTCGGCCGCAGCTCGTCGCCCGCCTGCATGTCCTCGATCTCCGCGTCCGCGACCACGCTGTCGTTCTGTACCGGCGGCGTTGCGGCCGATTCGGCGACCGGTTCGGCGATCGCCAGCTGGGGCTTGGGCGGCAAAGCGGCGACCTTGACCTCTATGTCGACGTCGATGACGTCGGCCGCATAGCCCATGAAGCTGCCATTGACCGGCACGGCATGTTCCGCGTCGGTCGCGACGCCGACGCGCAGAAGGCTCGGGCTTTCGATCAGACCGTTGGTCGGATCGAACTCCACCCAGCCGGGCCCGGGCAGATAGACCTCGGCCCAGGCATGGGTCGCACCGGCGCCGACCATGCCCTCGCTCGCGCCCTTGTCGAGCGCCACGTCATAGAGATAGCCGGTGACGAAACGCGCGCCGAAGCCGAGCGCGCGCGCCGCCTCGATGAAGAGCGTCGCGAAATCGCGGCAGGTGCCCGAATGGATGCGCAAGGTCTCGCTCGGCGTCTGGACACCGGCGATGGGGCGCATCTGATAGTGGAAGTCGCTGCGGATCGCCGCATTCATGGTGCGCAGCAGCTCCAGCGTATCCATACCCGGCTTTACGTAAGCATGCGCCCAGTCGAGCACCGCTGTGGCGCAATGCGCGTAGCCGCAGGTCAGGAACGGACCCAGATTGAGCCGGTCGTCGGGCGCATAGACGAAGGGATAATGCCGCGCTTCGGCGTCGATCTCGATCGCGCTGTCGCCGAGCGAATAGCGCGAGACCTCGAGATGGCTCTCGATCAGCAGCTCGGCGGTCGGCGCGTGGAAGGTCACCGTCGCGATCGAATTGCCGAAGACGTCATGCGCCCAGCGCACATCGGCATGCGGCGAAAGGGTCAGCGTCGCATCCTCGAGGCGGAGATCGTGGCTGTCCTTCGGGCGAACCATCAGCCGGTGCACGCCCAGCTCAACGGGCCGGGCGTAGCGGTAATGCGTGCGGTGATAGATCGAATAGCGCGACATCCGGCGTCGTCCTCATAAAGTGGCGCGGTGGAAAGAGGGTCTCTCTTTCCACCGCGCCTTGGAGCAGCGAGGGCTGTGCGGGGGACTAGGTACGCCGCTCCAAATTCCGTTCTCCCTCAGGCCGCCATCTTGCCGGCGCCGCCGGTCAGGCGATGCCAGATGCGACCCAGTGCCGTCTTCTTGGCCGACGGATAGGGCTCGCCATTTTCCTCGCCGCGCGCCCGGCGCAGATGGTTCGACACCTGGCGCAGCAGCGCGGCATCGTCAGCGCCCTGGCCCTCGGCCGGCTGCGCGTCGCCGGTGCCCTGGGCCATGCCTTCGCCGTCGGATTCGAGCTGACGCTTGAGATCCTGCTCCCATTCCTCGAGCAGGCGCAGCTTCTGCTCCTGCGTAATGGTCGCGTCGGCCAGCACGTCGGCCGGGCCGGCGTAATACGCGGCCGGATTCATCGCGACCACGTCGAAATCCTCGGTATCGCCGTCCATGGTCTTACCCATGTTCGAAACTCCTCGCTTGCCCTGTCTTTCAAACGTTCCGTCTGCGGCGGGGTTCCGGTTCACGCAGCCTGCTTCAGCGGTGCAGCGGTTTTCTTCGCCTTCGCCGCGGCCCGCCGGTCGCGCCGCGCGCGCTCGGCCGGCGGCGGAGGCGGCTCGTGCTTCGGCTTGGTCACGGGTGCGAGAGCGACGGCGATGGGTTCCAGCACCGGCACGTAGCGCGAGAAGGTGTAGGCGACGATCAGCAGCGGCGTCGAAATGATCGCCGCCGGAACACCCCACAGCCAGACGACGAAGGCGAGCGCGATGAACATCGCGACCGGATTGATCTCGATCCGCCGCGCCATCAGCCAGGGCTGCACGGCCTGGGATTCGATCGCGTTGATGACGAGCATGATGCCGGCGGGCATGAGGCCTTGAACCAGCGTCGGTTCGTTGGCGACGCCGACGACACCGGCGGCCAGAATGGTGCCCGTCGGGCCGATCACCGGGACGTAGTTGGCGAGGCCGTAAACGGCGCCCCAGACGAGCGCGTTGGGAACGCCGGCAATGTAGAACGCGACCGCGGTCACCACCGCGACCCCGATATTGATCATCGTCAACGTGAAGAGATAGCCGCCGACATTCTTGCCGACGTCGCGCACCGCATGGCCCATGCGCAATCGCCCGCCCGGCGTGTCGGCGCAGAGGATGATGCGCCGGCGGAGATCCGAACGCAGCGCCAGCAGGAACAGCGTCAGGAACATGACGTAGATCATCTGGCTGATGAAATTCGCGCCAACCGAAAGGATCGAGCCGAACATGCCGCCGCCTTCCTGCGCGGGAGCCGGCGCGGGCGCGTTGGGGTCGGTACCCTGGATGCGCGCCTGGACGTTCTCGATCGTTTCGAGTTGCTCCTTCAGCGGCTTCAGCTTGCTGTCGATCTTGCGCGCCATGGCGGGCGCGTCCTTGATCCAGTCGCCGATCGCCGGCGCGACGAGCGCGATGACGGCGACGATCGCCGCCGCCGCCATCAGCACCGTGATGACCGCGGCCGCCCCGTCGCCGATGAAGCGCGAAAAGCCGCGGGCGATCGGCGCCAGCACCAGCGCGAGAATGCAGGCATAGGCGGTCGGCAGAAGGATCGCCGAGCCGAAATCGAGGATGAAGAGCAGCGCCGCGAGCGCGATCAGCCAAAGCGCCATGTTGACGCCGTCAAACGGACCGGAAGCGGTCTTCGCCTTTGCCATGCTTGCGGTACCGGTTAGTGGTCGGGCCGCGCCGACAGGCGCGCGAAGAGGGCGGCGAGCGCGCCGCCGATTCCGAGCGTCAGCAACGGCCGGCTGGCGACGAGGCTGAACACCGCGCTGATGACGCCCGAGGTCGCGAGACCGGAGATCAGCGAGCTCTGACGCGCCTGCTGGACCCGCAGGCTGACATAGAGTCCGATAATGATCGCGACGAACAGGAAGATCGCCGCCGTGACCGCCGCCGCACCGACGACGCCGAGCGACGGCGCCATCGCGGCGTAGATGACGACGCCGATGAAGGCGAGCGTCAGCCAGACCGCGCCAAGCAGCACGATGATGAGCGCGATGATCATCGGAAGCGTGCGCTACCGGCGCAGGAACAGCGCGCCGAGCACCGCACCGACACCGGCGGCGATCGCCATCATCTTGATCGGCTCCGCGCGCACGCGCTCGCGCGCCTGATCGAGCTGGCTGCCGGCCCAGTCCTGCGCCTGCGGCACGACATGGGCGACCGACTTGACGCCACTGGCGGCGCGGTCGGCGAGCGTGTTGACGCCGTCGGCCGCGTTCTCGGCCTGCGACGACACGAAGTTCTTCACATTGTCGGCGACGCGGTCGATCGACTTGTCGATGCCGCTCTCATCCGCGCGCGTGGCTTTGGACGCCGCCATGACTCTCTCCCATCCGGTGAATGCACTGGACCGTCCCCGGCCCTCGCGCACTCAACGGATGGAACTCGCGAGAGTTCCCTCAGCTCGCGCGACGCGCACCGTGGAAGAAGAGCGCCTGGCCGATCGTCGCCTTCACCGTGTCGGCAAGGAACGGCTTGGTGATGAGATAGGCGGGCTCCGGTCGCTCACCCGAGAGCAGCCGCTCCGGATAGGCGGTGATGAAGATGACCGGCACATCGAAGGCCTGGAGAATCTCCGTCGCCGCGTCGATGCCCGAGCTGCCGTCGGCAAGCCGCACGTCGGCGAGCACAAGGCCGGGGCGCGAGGCCTTGGCGATCGCCACCGCCTCGTCCTTGGTCGCCGCGACGCCGGCAACGTCGTGACCCAGATCCTTCACCAGCGACTCGATATCCAGCGCGATGATGGGCTCGTCCTCGATGATGAGGACATTGGTCGCGAGCTGCGTCTCGATCGCCGACTGGGCGGCAAGGATCTCTTCCTGAACGCCCTTGGCGTCGAGGCCGAGAATGACGCCAGCCTCGTCGGCGCTGAAGCCTTCGACCGCGGTCAGCAGCAGCGCCTCGCGATTGCGCGGCGGCAGCGCCTGGAGCCGCATGTCGGGCGTCATCTTCGAGATCTGCGCTTCGTCATGGTCGCCATCCGTGACGGTCGAGGACCAGATCGCGTGGAACGCCTTGTAGAGCGCGATCTTGGGCGAGGCCGACTCGTTGAGCAGGCCGGGGCTTTCCAGAAGCGCCTCCAGCGTCGCGCGGACATAGGCGTCGCCGCTTTGCTGCGACCCGGTCAGCGCACGCGCATAGCGGCGCAGATAGGGGAGATGCGGGGCGATCATCTTGGCAGGGGACATGAATTGATCTTCCTTAATACCATCGAGCGGCCCGCCGGGAGGGAACCCGGAACTCGGGAGCCGGAACCCAAACGCATACCAAGCGTTCCCGATCCCGCAGCCCGGTTCCTAATAGCATGCCGGGCGGCCCCGAAAGGGTCCATCCAGCCCGAAATGGGCGATAGGACAGGCATCCTCAAGTGCCGTTTTATCGTACCAGATCAGGCACTTAACATACGAAAAGGGCGCTCGGCCCGGGCCGCGACAGCAAATTGAGAGTTCGATCATGAAAAACGGCGAGGCAGAACACGGGTCGATGCCGGGTGGATCATCCAGATCCCGGACGGCGACCGATGCCGGTCTGAAGGCGCGGCAAAAGGTCATCGGCGCCGGCCTGAAGCGGATGTTCGACGACGTGGTCGACGAACAGGTGCCGGACGATTTCCAGGACCTCCTGTCGAAATTCGACAAGGAGAACGGCTCGGGAGGTCAGTCATGACCGCTCCGGAAGCGGTCGCGCGGCCGCCGCTCTCCGCGCAGGACGATGAAGAGTTCAAGACGGGTCTCGTCGAGGCGATTCCCTATGTCCGTGCCTTTTCCCGCACGCTCTGCGGCGCCAAGGCGGCGGCGGACGATCTGGCGCAAGAGACGCTCGCCAAGGCATGGCAGGCGCGGGCGAGCTTCCAGCTCGGCACGAATCTGAAGGCTTGGCTCTTCATGATCGCCCGCAACCAGTTCTATTCCGACAAGCGGCGCGCCTGGCGCAATGTCGCCTGGGATGAGGAGCTCGCCGATGCGAGGCTCGTCGCGCCGGCCGATCAAGGCTTTCAGGTCGAGATGGCGGACCTTCGCCGCGCTTTGACCCAGATCACGCCGGAACAGCGCGAAGCGCTCGTTCTGGTCGGGGCAGGCGGGCTTTCCTACGAGGAAGCGGCCAAGGTCTGCGGCTGCGCGGTCGGCACGGTGAAGAGCCGCGTCGCGCGCGCAAGGCAGGCGCTGGAGCGCATGCTCAACGGCGGCGAGAGCGATAAGCTTCCCCACCGCAAGGACGTGCCGACCGGCGGAGGCGACGACCTCATCGAAGAGGCCAGGCGTCTCAGCGGGGCTGGCGGTTCCGATCCGGAAGGCTAACCTGCGGAGTCGATGCGCCGCCGGTTCATTCTCGCGCTGATCCTCGCGATCTTGCCTTTCGCCGTGCTCGCGGCGGGGCAAGCGGCGTGGCGACTCTTCCGCGCAGAGGATCAGGCGCGCGCCGATCTCGTCGAGGCGGCGCAGGTCTCCTCTTCGACGGAATCCAACACCATCGCCGCGGCCGAGGCCGTCATGCGCGCGCTCGCCAATCTGGGCGACGTTCGGGCCGGCGGCGAGCCCTGTTCGCGCATCCTGGCCGCGACCCAGATCGGCTCACCCTATGCGGGACTTTCGCGGCTCGACGCCTCGGGCCGAGTCCTCTGCTCCTCCAATCCCGATGCTGTCGGCCTCAATCGCAGCGACACCGACTGGTGGAAGCTCGTCATCGAGCGCGACGCATTCGTCATCTCCAAGCAGCATGTCGGCGCGCTCATCAACAAGCCGATCATCACAGCGGCGATGCCGTTGAAGGACGGCACCGGGGCGCCGGACGGCGTGCTCGCGCTCGGCATCTCGACCGACTTCCTGACGCGCTCGATGCGCGAGCGCGACATGGCCGACGACACCGTCGCCGCACTCGTCGATGCCGGCGGCACGATCGTCGCCGCCAGCGACATGACGGCGGCCAGCTCGATCTTCGGCCGCGCGCCGCTCGAGACCGGGAACGACCTGCACGAGCTGAAGGATTCGAGCGGCGAGACCTGGCGCTATGCCGTTGCGCCGGTGCACGGCGACGATCTCTTCATCGCCTTCGCGCGGCGGGGAAGCGCGCTGCTCGGCTGGAATTATTTCGACTTCGCGGTGAACATCTTCCTGCCGGTGATGATGGCGCTCTTCGCCTTCATCGCGATCTGGTACGCCGCCGATCGCTTCGTGCTGCGCTGGATCAACTATCTGCAGCGCGTCGCCCGCGCCTATGGCGGCGGCCACCTCGCCTTCCGCCCGGATACGCGCGAGGCGCCGCTCGAGATCAAGGACCTCGCCGACACGATGAGCGAGATGGCCGACAGTCTGAGCACACGCGACGCCAGCCTGCGCCAGTCGCTCGAGCAGCAGACGCATATGGTCCGCGAGATCCACCACCGCGTGAAGAACAATCTTCAGATCGTCGCGAGCCTGCTGCAGATCGAGTCGCGCCGGCTGCCCGAGCCGGCAGCGCGTGAGGCGCTCCGCATCACCCACACGCGCATCAACGCAATCGCGCTGGTGCATCGGGTACTCGAAGAGGTCGACGGCCGAACCGTCGTCAATGCGCGCACGCTGCTGCGCGATCTGACGCGGCTGCTCACCGACGCGTTCGCCGGCGAGTATGTCGGCGAGGGCATCACGGTCGAAGCGCCGGACATGCTGATCGACACCGACGCCGCGGTGCCGCTCGCGCTTTATCTGGTGGAACAGGTTTCCGACATCTATGGCCGGGCCCTCGCCCGGAAGCGCCCGTTGCTGGGCCTTACGATCGAAATGACACGAAGCGACTCCGGACTGCGGCTGGTCGTCTCATGCAACGGCGAGGACTGCGTCGAGGAGATCGTGAGGGGCCCGAACTTCGCCGCGGCCTATGTCCGCCAATTGGAAGGCCGCCTCTCGCGTGTGGGCGAGGGCGGCCGTTCCAACATCATCATGGATTTCGCCGGCCGCTGGATCGTCCAGCGACCGGAAGCCATCGTTACGTGATCGGCGGCCTCGAGCGGAAGCCGAAGACTAGGCTTACGAGGAAGAGCACCAGGAACACGACGAAGAGAATCTGCGCGATCGAGGACGACGCGGCGGCAAGACCGCCGAAGCCGAGCAAGCCGGCGACCAGCGCGAAGACGAGAAACACCAAAGCCCAATACAGCATGGCTGACCTCAACAGCTAAGTTGCGACCGGCGCCCGGTCTTCAGGACGCCAGCGCCGGGGGAACGGCGCTCGTGGGAGTCAACGCAATCAACGCGCGCTGTGTTCCGTCTCAGGCATGCGCGGCGCGACGCTTCGTGCGCGCGCGGGCCGGCCGCTTCGCCGCCGCCTTGCGCGACTTGGGATGCGCAAAGGCTTCGGCGATCATCTCGACCGCCTTCACGGTCAGATAGGTCTTACCCATGGACCAGAGTGTCCGGATCATGTCGTTTGCCTCCTCGTTGATCGGCGCCTAATCGCCGTGCATCGTCAATGTCGACGGGTGCATGGCGCGCGTCTGGGCGTCCTCATAAGCGATGAGCCCGACAGTTCCCGCGATCAGCAAGACGGCCGCCAGCGCCAGACCGGCCAGGGTCCAGCGATCGCTGCCTTCAGAATCGTTGCGGTCGTCGTCGAACACGGCATCGCTCCCTTCTCGCGCATAACGGTGCGACCCGATCACGGGTTCCCCGAGCCCAACCGGAACGCGCATCGCAAAACCCGCGTTTCCTCAGGGTGCAGGCATGGAGGGAGCGGCGTCATGAAAGGATCTGTCGTCCTCGTCGCCGCGGCGTTGATACCGCTTCTGCTGATTATCTATCTGCTCGGCTGGATCTGAGGACTAGGACGCCTCCTTCAGCGCGCGCTTGAGATCGGCCGTCAGAGCCGCCATCGCGCTCTCCTTTCCCGCTTCATCCGGAATGCGGAGGATGTAGGAAGGGTGATAGGTCGCGATGAGCCGTTCGCCGTCCGTCTCGCTCACCTTCCCGCGATATGCCTTGAGCGTCGCCTTCGGACCCGCGAGCGCCGACAGCGCCGTTGCGCCGAGTGCCACCGTGACCTTCGGTTTCACGATGCGGCGCTCGCTCGCCAGCCACCATTTGCACGCCGTCACCTCGCCGGCGTTCGGTGGCTTGTGCAGGCGGCGCTTGCCGCGCTGCTCGTACTTGAAATGCTTGACGGCGTTCGTGACATAGACGCGCGCGCGATCGATGCCGGCATCCTCCAGCGCGCGGTCGAGCACCTTGCCGGCAGGCCCGACGAACGGCTTGCCCTGCAGATCCTCCTGATCGCCCGGCTGCTCGCCGACCAGCATGATCTCCGCGCGCGCGGGTCCCTCTCCAGGCACGGCCTGCGTCGCATTCCTGTAGAGCGGACAGGCGCGGCAGGCCGGCAGCTTGACGCGCATCTCGCTCAGCGAATCCGGCGGCGTGCCACCATGGGCATCGACATCGTCGGCTTCGGCAGTCCGGGTCGCGGCCATTTCGATTCCTCCGAGCCTGCGCTGCATCTGCGTCGGCGCGGCGGCGATCATCTCCGCCGTGCGCGTCTCGGCGCCGCGCACCAGCGCCGGAATGCTGGCGGTCTCCGGCATCGTCGCCCAATAGCGCTTGGGCATGTGGCGCAGCATCGCCGCCATGTTGAGCCGCGCCGGATTGAAAATGTTCTCGTAATAGGCGCGCCACTCATCTTCCTTCGCATCGAAGGCCGGCGCATCGCCGCGCTCGGCGGGCGGCCCGAAGACGAGCTCTTTCATATGCCACGCGACGCTGCCGAGCGGCGTCAGGATCGTCCATCGCATCGCGGCGAAGCGGCGCGCGAAGAACTCGGCCGCGCGGGCGAGGATGTAATGCTTCGGCTCATGCCACGCGATGAAGTGCGAGCCGCCATCCGTCACGACCTCGCGGAAACGGACATAGGCATGCATCTTGTGCACCTCGCGCCGCACGCTCTTTGCCAGATCGCCCAATTGCGCGACGTCCTTGTCCGTCGCATCGCCCATCAGCCGCGGCTCGAACTGAAGCCGCCAGGCGAGGCGATAAAGCAGACCGAAGCGGTCCGGATCGCTGTGCAGCGCCGCATCGACGGCGATCTCATGGAAAGCGCGCGGCACGCTGACGGTGGTCGGCATGCCTTCCGGCGGCGCGTCGCTGGCGAAGAAATCGCCCATCGTGCCGGCCGACCAGCGCACGCGCTCGGGCGGAACGCGGCGCGCAAGGTAAGGCCGCGCCGCCATGCGCCACTGATCGTAATCGGCATCGGGCGGCAGCAGGCTCATAGCGCCAGCTCCATCTGCGTCGGCGCCGGCGGCGCGATCAACCGGCGCAATTCCGCGGCGTCGACAAGCAAGGTCGGCTTCCAATCCGCCGTCACCACGAAGGCGCGCAGCGTCTTCAAGCTCCGCGTCGTGCGGGCAACGTCCTCCAGCCGCAATCGTTTCAGCCGCCGCGCGGCGATCAGCCGGTCGACCGAAGTCGGCCCAAGCCCCGGTACGCGCAGCATGGTCTCGCGGTCGGCGCGGTTGAGATCGACCGGAAAACGCGCGCGGTTGGCAAGCGCCCAGGCCAGCTTCGGGTCGATCGCGAGATCGAGCATGCCCTTCTCGTCGGCGACGATCTCGTCGCTCGCGAAACCGTAGAAGCGCGTCATCCAGTCGGCCTGATAGAGCCGGTGCTCGCGCAGAAGCGGCGCCGCCTTCGCCGGCAGGCTCGATTTCGCATCGGGGATCGGACTGAAAGCCGAGTAATAGACGCGCTTCAGCCGGTAGGAGCCGTAGAGCCGCGCGCTGGTATCGAGGATCGTCCGGTCGCTGGCGCCGTCGGCGCCGACGATGATCTGCGTGCTCTGTCCGGTCGCGAAGTCCGGCGCGCGCCGGCTCTCGGCGCGCGCGCCTTTCGTCTCGTCGATGCGAAGCCTGAGCCGCGCCATCGACGATTTGATATGCGCCGGCCGCTTCTCCGGCGCGAAGGCGACGAGACCCTTCTCGTCCGCCAGCTCGACATTGACCGACATCCGGTCGGCCCAGCGTCCCGCTTCGTCGAGCAATTCCGGCGCAGCGTTCGGGATCGTCTTCAGATGGATATAGCCGCGATAGCCGTGCACCTCGCGCAGCGTGCGCGCGACGCGCACCATCTCTTCCATCGTGTGATCGGGCGAGCGCGCGATGCCGGAGGAGAGGAATAGACCCTCGATGTAGTTGCGCTTGTAGAAGTCGAGCGTGAGGTCGACGACCTCCTCCACGCTGAAGCGCGCGCGTCGCACATTCGAGCTGCGCCGGTTGATGCAATAGGCGCAGTCATAGATGCAGAAATTCGTCAGCAGGATCTTGAGCAGCGAGATGCAGCGCCCATCTGGTGCATAGGAGTGGCAGATCCCCATGCCGGTGACCGAGCCGATTCCGCCGTCACGCGCATCGCGTTTCGTGCCGCCGCTCGAGGCGCACGAGGCGTCGTATTTCGCCGCATCGGCGAGGATCGCAAGTTTCTCTGTGCGGCTCAGCGCGGGCATCGTTGGACCTCTATGTTCATGATATGTTCTCATCGTGGCCGACGCAAATCCAAAGCGTCGTCCGTGCCGGAACAGGCCCTGCTGCGGAGACGTTGCCCCTCCGAGCCTTTCTCATGATTTTCGCGGAGTTCCCTCATGGCGCTGACCCTGAAGCCTTTGCCTTACGCCTATCATGCTCTCGAGCCGGTCATGTCGGCCGATACGCTGAAGACTCACCACGGCAAGCATCACGCCAAATACGTCGCCACGGTGAACGAGCTGATTGCCGGCACGAAATACGCCGACATGACGCTCGATGAGATCGTGAAGGCCGCGCATGCGGACGGCGAGAAGAAGCTTTTCAACAATGCGGCGCAGGTCTGGAATCACGATTTCTTCTGGGCCTCGATGACGCCGGAGCAGAAGAAGCCGGCGGACAAGCTCGCCAAGGCGATCGAAGCCTCGTTCGGCTCGATGGAAAAATTCCAGGAGAAGTTCATCGCCCAGGGCGGCGCGCATTTCGCGTCAGGCTGGCTCTGGCTTGTCGTACGCGGCGACACGCTTGCGCTTGTCGATCTGCATGACGCGGATAATCCGCTGGTGCATGGCGACAATGCGATTCTCACCTGCGACCTTTGGGAGCACGCCTATTATCTCGATACCAAGAACGACCGCGCCGCCTTCCTGAAGAGCTTCGTCACCAAGCTCATCAACTGGGACCACGCCGCGACGCTCTTCGCGGCCGGCGCGCCGGCGCACAAGCAAGCGGCGGAATAGCCCTCAAACAAATGGGCCGCCCTTGTGGGCGGCCCGAGTTGGGGGAGAGAGCGTTGATGCTGAAATTCAGCGCGGCTTCGTCTTGTCGGCCGCCTTCTCGATGGTCTGTCCGGTCTTCTTGATGTCCGTGCCGGCGCCCTGGATCGTGTTGCAGGCGCTGACGCCCAGGGCGGCCGTCATCACGGCCAGCGCGGTCAGGCGGGTCAGCTTGGACGGGATTTTCATTTCGGTCTCCTCGGCGAGTTCCTGACCACACAATGCGCGAAGGAACCGGGCGGTTCCCCCAAAGCGCGCCATTCGGAACCCGTCCAATCCGGGCACGTTCACACCGGCAGGAGGCGAGACCCCATGGCCAGCGCGATTGCCGATATCCGGCGCTATGCCGCCGCTCCGACCGCCTATCAGGCGCCGGGTGCGGACGACGAGCGCGAGGCGATCGCGATGCGCCGTCGCATCGTCTGGGGAATCGCACTGCCCGCTCTCGCCTTCGTCGTCGGCACTGCCGTCGGCGCCATTTTCGCCGCATCGATGTTGAGGACGATCGCCGCATGACCCACGAGAACCGCATGGGCGACGGCGAGGTCGTCCGCGAAACCCGCGCCAAACAGGGCCGCAGGGGCATCCACGCCTTCGCTATTCTCGTATCGTCTCTGGCGCTGGCCGTGATCGCGGCGGCGCTGCTGTTCAGCTGGGCCTTCGGCTGGCTCTAGAGACGGGGATCATCAATGCCATCGCCTGATGTGCTCGCCGGCGGGCAACTTTCGCCTGGCCAGCTGGCGCTTGTTGCGCTTGCCGTAGCGGTCGCCTTCGGCGCGCTCGATTTCGTTTGGCTCGGCTACGTCGCCAACGACCTCTATCTGTCCGTCCTCAAGCCGATCATGGCCCCCAAGCCCAGGATCGACGCCATGGTCCTTTTCTATGCGCTTTATGTCGCAGGCCTCGTCTATTTCGTCGTGGTTCCGTTTGCGCCTTTAGGGATAGGACGGGCAGCGCTGCAGGGCGCCCTGCTTGGTGGCTTCGCCTATGCCGTCTACGATCTGACCAATCTTTCCACCCTTTCGGCGTTCACATGGAAGCTGGCGGCGATCGACATGGCATGGGGGGCGATCGCATCCGCCGGCGCGAGCGCCGCGGGCGCGGCCGTCGCTCGCGCGGTCTGACGCGCGCGGCGACATGGTGCGGCCTCGCACTGGCCGCGCTGTTCGCCGCCGTGCCTTCGGCGCACGCACAGGATTCCGAAGAGACGCCCTCTCCCGCCGCCGCGGTGCTGCCGACCATTCCCTATGAAGTAGAGCTGCGCGGGCCGGAGGACTCGGCTCTCGCCGACCGGCTGCAGGCCGAGCTCGACCTCATCAAGAAGAAGGAAAAGGGCGTTCCCTCGATGGGCGTGCTCGAGGCGCGCATGGAGCGCGACCGCGCGCGCATCGAGGAGGCGTTGCGCGCCTATGCCTATTACGACGGCACGGCCCAGCTGACGCTCGTCGAGGGCTCGCCGGCCCGCGTCGTCATCGTCGTTGAGCAAGGCCCGCTCTACACGGTCGGCCGCTACGACATCATTTGGCAGGACGGCGACCCCGGCATCCCGCTCGATCTCGGCATCGTCGGCGAGACGGCATCGGGCCGCAACATCGTCAGTGCCGGCGACCGGCTGATCGCGACGCAGAAGACGGAGGGCTATTTCGACGCCACGATTCTCAATCGCCGCGCCGTGCTCGACCGTCCGAGTCACACGGTGGAAGTCACCGTCACGGCCTCATCCGGCGGACCCGTTACGGTCGGCAATATCGAGGTCGCCGGCGCCAAGACGATCCCGGAGGCGCGCGTCGCCAGCCTGTCGCAGCTCGACTACGGCGAGCTGCTGACGCCCGACCGGCTGAAGGAGAGCGAGGACAAGCTCCTCGAAAGCGGCCTCTTCAACGAGGCCCGCGGCCAGGCGGTCGGCAAGGACCCCGCGCGCACGATCAAGTTCACCGTCGAGGAGCGTCTGCAGCGCACGATCAGCGGCGCGATTCATTATTCCCTGCAAGACGGCTTCGCGGTCGAGGCCGCCTGGGAGCACCGCAATCTCTTCGGTGACGCCGAGAAACTGCGCGCCGCGATCACGGTCGGCGACCAGCGCCAGTCGCTGGAGATCACCTATCGCCAATACGACACGCTGTTCGAGGACCACACGCTGCTCGCGACGCTCGATATCGCGAAGGAGAACGTCGACAACCAGCGGTTCGAGCAGATCGCGCTCATCGGGACGCTCGAGACCGAGATCTTCGACAAGTTCATCTTCCGCTATGGCGGCTCGCTGGAGTTCGTCCATGACGAGACGGTGATCTCGGACGGCGACTATTCGCTGATCGGCCTCCGCGCCGAGATCACCTATGACGACGCCAACGATCTGCTCGACCCGACGAGCGGCTATCGCGCGGCGATCCGCGTGAACCCCTATATCGGCACCAACGGGGACCTGCGGAAGTTCGTCATCATCGAGGCGGTGGGCTCGGCCTATTTCACGCTCGACGATCCCAAGGACCACAAATTCGTCTTCGCGGTGCGCGGGCGGCTCGGCGCCATCTATGGCGACGAGCGCGACGATCTGCCGATCGCCAAGCGCTTCTTCGCCGGCGGCGGCGGCTCGATTCGCGGCTTCGGCTACAAGCGCGCCGGTCCGATCGCGATCGACGATTCGCCGGTCGGCGGCTCGTCGGTCGCCGAGATCAACGCGGAACTCCGCTGGCGCATCAACGAGGATTTCGGCGCGGTCGCCTTCGTCGACGCCGGCGGCGCGTTTCCGGGCAGCTTCCCCAAGGACGACGTCGAATTCTTCGTCGGCGCAGGCGTCGGGGTGCGCTATTACTCTCCCATCGGGCCGGTGCGGCTGGACGTCGCCACGCCCATCACGGGCCGTGCGGGCGAGCCCGATCTGCAGATCTACGTCTCCATCGGACAGGCGTTCTGATGACCGAGCCGACGACCGCAGTTGCAGCCGCTCCGTCGAAGCGCCGCGCTTCGCTCGGCTGGCGCATAACGAAATGGACGGGCATCGCGCTCGTCTCCCTCGTCGTCCTCTTCTTCGCCGTGCTCTTCATCCCGGGCGTCAAGCAATACGCCTTCGAGCAGGGCCGCTCGATCCTCACCGAAGCCGGCGTCCAGTCCGAATCCATCGGCGGCGACTGGACCGAGATGACGCTGAAGAACGTCGCGCTGACCGACGACATCGGCACCTGGGCGACGGCGTCGGAGGTCGTGCTCTCGTGGTCGCCGTGGGGACTTCTCAGCGGCACGATCGATGCGACCGAGGTCCAGTTCCGCGGTGCGCGCGTGCTGCGCCAGCCGGCGTACAAGCCGGCGCCGGACAAGGTGGACGAGCCCTTCGCCTGGCCCGACCTGCCCGTCGACATCACGCTGCAGGCGCTGACCGGCGACGTCACGCTCGATCCCGCCGTGCTCGGCGAAGGCCTCACCGCCGCGATCACCGGCAAGGCGGCGCTCACCTCCGGCGGCGGCGATGCCGAACTCGCGCTCACCCGCACGGACGGCGTGCCGGGCCAGCTCGGCATCACCGCGCGCTCGGACGACGAGCTCGGCAATGTCGAGATCAGCTTCAACGCCAAGGACGCGCGCGTCGCCGCCGCTGTGCTGCAGGACCCGCGTTTCGCCAATCTCGAAGTCGCGTTCCAGGCGACGCGCGACGGCGGCACCTGCTCCGGTCAGGCCGCCATCTCGGCGCGCGACGGCGCGCTGGTGACGGTCGGCGTCAATCCCAACTGCACCTTCGCCGTCCAGCTGCCCGAGGTCGCGCGGCTGCTCGATGCGAGCGCGGGCGTTGCCGGTCCCGCCAATCTCAGCGTTCAGCTTCTCGAAGACGGCACCGACAAGACGACCCATTTCCAGGTCGCCGCCGATCTCTCCAAGCTCGTCTCGTCCGATGCGACGCTGGCGCAACTCCTGCCCGGCGCTTCGGCCGGTGCGCTCGTCATGTTCACGGCGAACGGCACGCAGATCAGCAATCTGCAGGGCCAGCTCGCGAGCGGCCGCATCGCCTTCACCGGCGCCGCCCTGCTCGGCCGCACCGTCCAGGTGAAGGCCGATCTCAACGCCAGCGACCTGTCGGTGCTGCGGCCCGATCTCAAGGGGCAGCTCCAGGCGACGCTCGGCTACGACACCGGCGCGGCGCTGCCGATCTCGTTTACCGCCAGGGGCTCCAACATCGTCTCGGGCGACCTCGCATGGGCTGCCGTCGACGTCGTCGGCACGGTCAACGCGACCGGCTCCGGCAATCTCACCGTCAAGGCCGATGGCGAAGCACCGATCGATCTCGCGGTCCAGATCGCCGACGCGTTCGGCGGCGCGATGCAGGTCCAGGCTGTCGGCACGGTCGCGAGCGCCAAGCTCGACGGCACGCTGACGCAGCAGGGCGGGGCCTATGCGGTCGACGCCTCGCTCGACACCGCGAACCTGAAGAATCTCGGCGCCATCGCCAATGTCGATGTCTCCGGCGCGCTCAAGGCGCGCATCCGGGGCACCGTCGGCGCAGGCGATGGCGGACTCGCGCTCGACGCGACGATCTCGAACGGACGCTACGGCAAGACCGAGATCGGCAACGCCACACTCGCCGCCAGCGGCCCGCTCTCGGCGCTGAACGTCATCCTCTCCGGCACGGCGCCGATGCCGCCGCGCAGCGTCAGCTACGCGCTGAACGCCGTCGTTTCCGATTTCTCCTCGGCGGCGGTCTCCAAACTCTCCGTGACCTCGGCAAGCGAGAGCCTCGTCGCGACCAGGCCCTTCTCGGTCTCCTTCGCCGGCGACATATTGGTGAAGGACCTCTCCGTCGCCATCGCGCGCTCGGGCAAGCCGGCCGGCACGATCACGGCCGACGCGACGCTGACGCCGAACGGCGCGCGCACCGAAGCGACTTTCCAGTCGATCGACCTCGAAGCGCTGACCACGCTGATGGGCGCGTCGCCGGTGAAAGGCACGTTCAACGCCACCGCCTCGCTCGACGGCGGCGCAGGCAACGCGAAGCTGGACGGCACGATCGAGGGCCTGCGCGCCGCCGGGGCCGCCGGCCGTCGCGTGCCGCCGGCGACGCTCTCCCTCGCCGGCGCATGGAATGGCGGGCGCGTCACGCTCGGCATCACCGCCCGCGCCGAAGGCCTGCCCGATGCGACGGCGCGCATCGCTTTCCCGATGGCACGCGCCGCAGGCGGCGGCTTCCCCTCGCCCGCGCCCAACGCGCCGCTCGACGGCGCCATCGACTGGACGGGCAGCCTGCTGCCGCTCTGGCGTCTCGCCGATATCGGCGGCACCGAGCTCGACGGCAACGCGACGATTCGCGCGACCATCGGCGGCACGCTGTCGAAGCCGGAATTCTCCGGCAACGCGACCGTCGCGAACGGCAGCTTCATCAACGACGCGCTCGGCACGCGTCTCGTGAACCTCAATCTCGCCGCCAATTTCGAAGGCGACCGCGTGACGGTGAAGGGCACCGGCGGCGACGGCGCGCGCGGCACGCTCAGCGTCGATGCGGCGACGACTCTCGGCGGCGGGCTCAGCGCGGCCTCAGGCGGCGTGACGCTCTCGGGCATGCAGCTCTTCGCCCGCGACGATCTCGTCGCCCGCATCGACGGCGCGCTGAAGCTCGGCCCCGGCACGGCCGGACCGCTGCTCTCGGGCCAGCTTACCGTGACCGGCCTCGACGCGCAGATCCCCGAGCCCTCGCCGCCCGATCTCGTCACCGTCGACGTCATCGATCCCGAGAAGCAGATCCCTGTGAAGGCGCCGAAGCCCGGCGCGCCCGACCGGCCCAAGCCCGACGTCAAGGAAGCGCCGACGCCGGCGACGACGGAGACCATCGCGCTCGACATCGACATCGATATTCCAGGCCCCGCCAAGGTCTCGGGCCGCGGCCTCGACAGCCTGTGGCGCGGCAACCTCAAGGTCAGCGGCGACGCCGCCGATCCGCGCATTCGCGGCAAGCTGAAGCTGATGCGCGGCCAGTGGGATTTCGGCTCGCGCAGCTTCGCGCTGAGCGAAGGCGAGATCGAATTCGACGGCGGCCCCACGATCGAGCCACGCATCGACATCACCGCGACCCAGGAAGAAGACGGCTTCACCGCCTCGCTGAACCTCTCCGGCCGCGCCAGCGCGCCCAAGATCACGGCGAGCTCGGTTCCCGCCGCACCGCAGGACGAGGTCTTCGCCCGCCTGCTCTTCGGCCGCTCGGTCGCCAATCTCTCGCCGCTCGAAGGCCTCGAGCTCGCCAACTCCATCGCCGCGATCTCGGGCGGCACCGACATACGCGGCGGCGTGCTCGGCTCGATCAAGGACCGCTTCGGGCTCGATGTCCTCACCGTCGATCTCGGCGAGGGCGGCGCGACCTCGGTCAAGGCCGGCCGCTACCTCACCGACCGTGTCTATTTCGAGCTGAAACAGGGCGGCGACTCCGTCGGCACGCGCGGAAGGCTGGAGCTGCAGCTCGACGATAACATATCGGTGGAGACGGAAGTCGGCGCCGACTCGTCGTCGTCAGTGGGCGGCAGATACCGATACGATTACTGATCGCCGGTGCGACCCTTTCCGGCTACGCCTTCAAGAACGCGATGACGTCCGCGTTCACCCGCTCGCGCGCCGACCACACGAGCCCGTGCGGTTCGCCCTCGTAAACGTTCAGCACCGATCCCTTGATCAGCGCCGCTGTCGGCTGGCCGGTGATTGGCAGAGGCGCGGACGCGTCCATGTCGCCGTGCAAGATGAGCGTGGGTACGGCGATCCCCGCCACGTCGGTGCGGAAGTCGGTCGTGAACATCATCTCGGTCAGAGCCTGGATGGCGAAGGGGCTCGACTCCATGATCATGCGGTCGCCCCAGTCCCGGATGCTCTCAGGCGTGTTCGGCCCGTAGAACGCCGGGAGTCCTGCGGCAAAGGCAGCCGGACGATCGGCGCGCAGATCGTTCAGCGTCTTCTCCATCGCCGCGCGCGGCACGCCGTTCGGATTGTCCTCGGTCTGCAGGATGAAGGGCGTCGTCGGCGCCAGCATGACGATCCTCGATAGCCGCCCCGTGCCGTGCCGCCCGCAATAGCGCGCGATCTCCGCGCAGCCGAGCGAATGGCCGACGAGGGCGAGGTTCCGCAAATCCAGCGTCTCGATCACCCCGGCGATGTCGTCGGCCATCAGATCGGCGCCATAACCGCTGCGCGATTCCGGCGACCAGCCATGCCCGCGACGGTCGAAGGCGATGCAGCGATAACCCGCCGCGGTGAGCGCGTTCACCTGATACTCCCACATGTCGGAGTTCAGCGCCCAGCTATGGACCAGCAGCACCGGCGGCCCAGCGCCCCAGTCGCGCACGCGCAGAACCTGCCCGTCGGCGAGAGAGATTGCGCTCGGTGACGGGGCGGCCGCTGCCACCGCCGCCGTCTTCGCCGTGCCCGCCGCCGCGACGCCGGCCATCGCCGCGCTCGCCATGATCTGCCGCCTGTTCATCGTTCGCTCCCGTGATGCCGCGCTCATGCGGCAACGGGCGGAGGAGAGCGCGCGAGGCATGCGCCGCGCGATTACCTTGTGGGTCATTTCCAATGCGCACGCGGAAACGTCTGAGAGACCCCCACCCCTAACCCCTCCCCACAAAGGGGAGGGGTTAGGGGTGGGGGTCGCACCGTCGCTGGCCGCCGCTCCAATCAGCTCCGCGTGAACGTCGCGTCGCGCTTTTCGAGGAAGGCCGCGATGGCCGCCTTGTGGTCGCTGCTGGCGGCCAGCACTTTCAGCTCCTCGGCGCTCGATTGCACCGCCTGTTCCGGCGTCAGGTCGAAGGCCTGGCCGAGCTGGCGCTTGGTCGCCTCGACCGAGAGCGGCGCGCGCGAGGCGATGCGCGTGGCGAGCGCCAGCGCGGCGGCTTCGAGCGCTTCGGGCGCATGCAGCGCCGTGACCAGTCCGAACTGCAGCGCCGTCTCGGCATCCGTCGGCAGGCCGGTCAGCAGCATCGCCTTCGCCCGCGCGATGCCGATGAGGCGCGGCAGGCGATAGACGCTCGCCATCAATCCGACATTGACGCCGGCGCCGGCGAATTTCGCGTTGGTCGAAGCGATGCGGATGTCGCAGGCGAGTGCGAACTCCAGCCCGCCGCCCATCGCATGGCCGTTGATCGCGCCGATCACCGGCACGCGAAAACCCTCGATCTTGTTCAGCACCGCGGCAAAGCGGCCGAGCCCCCGCTCCTCGGCGCTCTTCGATTGCGCTTCGCGCAGATCGTCGCCGGAACAGAACGCCTTGCCTGTGCCGGTCAGGATCACCGTGCGCGTCTCGAAATCGCCGCTCAGCGCATCCAGCACCGGCAGAAGCTCTCGCCTTACCTTGTCACCCAGCGCGTTGCTCGGCGGATTGTCGATGCGGATATGCGCCACGAACGGCGCCGGCCGGGTCAGGTGGATCGTCTCGCTCATGCGTTCCGCATAGCAGGACTCCCGCCGCACTGCAGCAAGGTAAAGCGCGCCTTGACCCTCGCTTTACGTCCGGCCGGTTGATCGCCGGCCCACCGTCATGCTCGTTTCATGACGCGCGCCTATAGGGGTTGCGCCGCGGGATTTCGGCAAGCTTGCGCCGCGTTCAAACAGCTAAGCTCCTGCCCGAACCGGCCACGCCGGTGGGCAGGCGGCCGTCGACAACGGAGACCACCATGGCTTCCTTCTCGCCTGCCCTTCCGCATGCCTCCGACCGCCGCGAACGGCGCCCCTTCCATGGATCGAAAGACGAAGGAGAGCGTTACGACGCCGCGCAGGGAGTATCGTGCATGTCCGAAGACAAGATCGTGTTGATCGAGATCGCCGGCGAGGATGCCGGCCTTGCCGTGCCTGACGCCCATGGCGTGCTGTTCTACTCGGGCTCCGCCAAATTCCACGCTCTCGACGGGCGGCGCTTCGCCCGGATCGCGGAATTGCGCCGCGCCGCCGCCGATCACGCGGCCACGGTCAATCTCGGCCTCAAGGGCTTCGTCCGGCTGTCGCGCGCTGTTTAGGAAATCGCCTCAAAGTCAAGCTTGATCGGCGTGGCGGCGGACGGCAAGTCTCGCCGCCATGCTCGAGCTCCTCTCCGACCCGCACGCCTGGGCCGCCCTCCTGTCGCTGACCGCGCTGGAGATCGTGCTCGGCATCGACAACGTCATCTTCCTCTCGATCGTCTCGGCGAAGCTGCCGCTGCACCAGCAGAAGCCGGCGCGGCGCATCGGCCTCGCCCTCGCGCTGATCATGCGCGTCATCCTGCTGCTGCTCATCACCCAGCTGCAGAAGCTCGAGGCGCCGCTCTTCACGGCGTTCGGGCTCGGCATCTCGTGGCGCGATCTCATACTGATCGGCGGCGGCATCTTCCTGATCTACAAGGGCACCGTCGAAATCCACGGCATGATGGAAGGCCATGAGGAGGACTATAAGGTCTCCACGCGCCGCGCTTCCTTCGCCGGCGCGGTGATGCAGATCGTCGTGCTCGATCTCGTCTTCTCGCTCGATTCGGTGCTCACCGCCGTCGCGATGGCGCCGGGCATGATCGAGATCATGATCCTCGCCGTCTTCATCTCGATCGCGGTGATGCTGTGGGCGTCGGAGCCGGTCGCCGCCTTCGTCAACAGGCACCCGACGGTGAAGATGCTGGCGCTCAGCTTCCTTCTGCTGATCGGCATGACGCTGGTCGCAGACGGCGTCCATTATCACATCGAACGCGGCTTCATTTACGCCGCCATTGCCTTCTCGGTGATCGTCGAGGTGCTGAACCTCTCCGCCGCCGCAAGGCGCAAGAGGAAGGCCGAGCAGTCGGAAGGCGACGGGGTCTAGCCCTCGCCTGCCGGCACGATCTCCACGCTCTTCGCCGAGCGCGTCGCGGGGCCGTGGTGGACCGCTTCGATATTGTTGCCGTCGGGATCGAGCACGAAGGCGCCGTAATAGCCGGGGTGATAGGGCCGCTCGCCCGGCTTGCCGTTGTCGCGTCCGCCGGCCGCCAGCGCCGCCTCATGGAAGCGGTCGACGGTCGCACGGTCTGCTGCCTGAAAGGCGAGATGGACATGGCTCGCCGTCTCGCCAACGTCGATCCACAGCTCGTCGCCCTGTAGATGATCCTCGGCCTCGTTCAACTTGATGCCGAGCACCGCGAAGACCGCACGGTAGAACCGTTTGGCCGCGCGCAGGTCGCGCGTCCGCAAATGCACATGATCGATCAGCCGTCCGACGTGATGCGGCATGAGAGCTCCTCTCGGCCGCTCTGACGGCGGCACGAGGAGAAAACGCCCAAGGGGCGGTTCCCGTTTCCTGCTTCAGCCCCCGCCCAACAGTCGCTGCCAGAAGCCCGTCCGCGGCCGGCGCGCCCCTTCGTAGGGCGGCATTTTTCTGAACAGCACCTTGTGCAGTGCACGCCACTCGCCTGCCGATGCCGGCGGCGTCTCGGCACTGAAGGAGGCTTGCGTTACCTCCTCTTGGTTCAAGTAGACCCGCGCGCGGCAAGCGCTCCCGGCATATAGAACCAAGAATGCGTCGGTCAGCTCCGTGTCGATGGGCTGCGCTGTCTCGCTGAAGAACGCGACACGTAGGGTCGAGCCAACCGGAACGGTGAACTCCTCAGCCCACGGCTCGAGAACGAGATTTACGGGCTCCGCCCGGCTGTTCTCGAATCGAAATTCGCTGATGGGATCGCTCACGGCCGTCCCCGATCGGATGACGGCCGAGCCTAGAACCGCCGCAGCAGCCGCTCCAGGTAATTCAGCTCTTCCTCGGGCCGCTCGGTCTCGCCGGAGCGCTTGCGCAGCTCGTTCAAAATATCGCGCGCCCGCTGGGTCTCGCGCTCGGTCGGCACCTTGACCGAACCGTTGTCGATCGGTCCGTCGGCCTCGGGCCGGCCGGCCGGGTCGGTGCCCGGCTGCCGGCGGCCCATGCCGCGGCCGACGCGCATGCCGCCGTTCTTCTTCTGCTCCTCGGCCAGAGCCTGACGCGCCGCGTCGCGCGCGCTCTTCAGCTTCTCCAGCGCCTCGTCCTGGCTCGGCACCGCGCTGCCGGTGTCGCCCTGCTGGAGCTGGCCCTCGGCCTCGCCCATCGCCTTGCCGGCCTCGCCGATCTCGCCGGGCGGCTTGCCGCCCTTCTCGCCCATGCCCTCTTCGAGCTTCTTCAACTTCGCTTCGAGCTCGGCCTGCTTCTTCGCCAGCTCTTCCGATTTCTGCTGGTGCGCTTCCTCGCCGGCGTCGCGGCCCTGCTGCTCCTCGCGGAACGTCTCGTCGCGCAGCTTCTCCTGCTCACGCACGATCTCGTTCAGTTCCTGCAGTGTCTTCGCGAGCTGCTGCTCGCGCTCGGAAGGCTGGGCCATCGGGCCGGTCATGCCTTCCATCATGTCCTGGAGCTGCGAGAGCAGCTCCTGCGCCGCCTCGCGATTGCCCAGCTTCGACATCTGCTCGATCTGGTCGAGCATCTTCTCGAGGTCGTCCTGAGACATGGTCGGCATGTCGGACGGCACCTGCATGTTCGGCGCATTCTCGGCCAGCGCCTGCATGTATTCGCGCATCGCCTGGCGCAGCTCGTCCATCAGCTTCTGGATCTCTTCATCCGGCGCGTTCCGGTCGAGCGCCGCCTGCAACTCCTTCTGGAGCTGGCGCACCTTGTCGGCGGCGAGCGTGACGCCGCCATCCTCGATCGAGAGCGCGAGCTCCCACATCAAATCCTGCACGTCAACGATGTCGGCGTGATGCGTCGCCTGCATCAGACGGAAATAGGCGGCGCGGATGCCAAGATAGGTCGCAGACGACATCAGGAAATATTCGGGCTTGATCGCCAGCGCATCGAGCGCGGTGAGCACGCGCGGGATGGCGCCGGGACCGCGCGACAATTCCTTGCGCTGCTCGACGATCGCCTTCGCCAGCGGATTGTAGAACGGCCGCTCGGGCAGCGTGAACGGCCGCGCCTCGCTCGACGCGGTCTGGCCGAGCGCGTCGGTCGCGACGAGCTGGACCGTCACCGGCAGTCCGGCCCAGGGATGCGCGGTCAGATCCTCAAAGCCCGAACCCTGCAGCGATTTCGGGTCCTTGCCGTTGGCGGGCAGCTTGACGATCAGCTCGTCGCCGCCTTCGGTCATCGTCTTGTCGACGCCGTCCTTGGCTTCGGGCGCGAGGCGAATATGCGCTTCCGCCTTCTGCACGCCGTGATCGTCGCCGGCCTTGTACTGGATCTTCACGGCAAGGCGCGGCGTCACCTGGATATCGCCGTCGAACGAGATCGACGGCGCCATGTCGGGCAGCACCGTCACTTCCCAGTCGCCGACCTCGCGCCCGCCGACGATGACGCGGATGCGCTCGGAGCGCGTCAGCTCGAATTCGGTGGTGAAGGCCTCGCCGCTCGGCGTCGGCGCCTGCACCATGCGCGCATCGACCGTGTCGAGCGGGATGCGTTCGATTACCGGCGCCGTCGTGCCGCCGAGGCGCAGCGTCAGCTTCGAGCCCGCCGGCACGCCGATGGCACGATTGGGATCGAGCGGGATCGAGCCGTTCGCCTGGGCGAGGATGACGGGCGCCAGCGCCGTATAGGCGGGCGGCGTGATCCAGGCATCGAGAGCGATGCCGGCGAGCACCGCCGAGCGCTCACTCTCGACCGCAAAGGTGCCGATGATCCGCCGCGGCGCATCGGCGCCGGCGACGAACACGCCGGCGACGAGACCGAGAACGATGACCGCGCGGATCGCGTAGGGATCCTTGATCGAAACGTCCGGCCGCGGCCAGGTCGCTTCGAGGCCGCCGTAATAGGCGAGCTGGCGCTGGATGTGCCGGCGCCACAGCGCCTCGGTGACCGGATCGTCGAGCCCGAAGGCGAGCCGGTCCTCGGCCGCCGAGACGGGCCGATGCGGCAGGCCGTTCTCGTCTTCGAGGCGGCGAATGCCGGCCTCGCGGCTCGGCCAGAAGACGAACTGCCAGTCATGCCAGAAGAAGGCGGCCGCCGCGACCATCGCCGCCGACAGCGCGACGATGCGCGGTCCGGGCGGCAGCTCCAGCCAGATCTCGAAGAGCGAGAGGATAAGGATGCCGCCGACGACGGCGAGACCGCGCCAGCTCGCTGTCCACGCCTTCTCCCACCACAACGCCAGCCGCGACAGCGCGATGAGGCGCTTCGCCCGCTGCGCGTCGCGCAGGGCCGCTTCAGTCGAGCCAGGCGGGAAGGCGGTCACGCCCCAGCATCTCCTCATAGCTCGGGCGGGGACGGATCACCGTCCACGCCGCGCCGTTCACCATCGCCTCGGGCGCCAGAGGCCGCGCGTTGTATTCGCTCGCCTGCGCCGCGCCGTATGCGCCGGCGGTCAGGATAGCCGCGAGGTCGCCCGGCTCAAACGGCGGAAGCACCCGGCCTCGCGCGAACGTGTCCCCGGTTTCGCAGACGGGCCCGACCACGTCATAGGCGCGTTCCGGCCCGTCCCGGCGGATAACCGGGATGATGTCGTGATGCGCCTCGTACATGGCCGGCCGGATCAGATCGTTCATCCCTGCATCCAGCACGAGGAAATCCCGCGAGGCGCCGTGTTTCACATAGACCACCCGGGACACCAGGATCCCCGCATTGGCGACGATCAAACGGCCCGGCTCGAAGGCAAGGGACACCGGTAATCCGGCGGAAATGCGGCGCACCATGGCACCGTAATCGGCCGGCAGCGGGGGGTGTCGCTCGTTCATCACATAGGGAACCCCGAGCCCGCCGCCGAGATCGGCCCGGTCGATGCCGTGGCCCGACGCGCGCAGCGTGCGGACCATGTCGAGCACCTTTTCATAGGCCGCCTCCAGCGGATCGAGCGCCGTGATCTGGCTGCCGATATGGACGGCGATTCCTTTCAGATCGATTCCCGGCAGCTCGGCGCAGCGCTTGGCCAGCGTCGGCATGCGGTCGATCGGCACGCCGAACTTGTTCTCGCCCTTGCCGGTCGAGATCTTGGCGTGGGTGCGCGCGTCGACATCCGGGTTCACGCGGATGGCGATCGTCGCCGTCACGCCCTTCGCCGAAGCGATGGCGCTCAGGGCCTCAAGCTCGGGCTCGCTCTCGACATTGATCTGGTGGATGCCGGTATCGAGCGCGAAGGCGAGCTCGGCATCCGTCTTGCCGACGCCGGAGAAGACGATTCGCTCCGGCGGCACGCCGGCGGCGAGCGCACGGCGGAGCTCGCCTTCGCTCACCACGTCGGCGCCGGCGCCGAGCGCGGCGAGCGTCCTGATGACGGCAAGATTGCCGTTCGCCTTCACCGCATAGGCGACCATCGCCCCTTCGGGAAGCGCTTCCTTGAAGACGGTGAAGTGCCGCGTCAGCGTCGCCGTCGAATAGAGATAGAAGGGCGTGCCCAGCGATGCGGCGATCTCGGGGATCGCCACCTCCTCTGCATGCAGCACGCCATTCAAATAGTCGAAATGGTTCATGGATTGCGCGGCGTCTCGAGCACGCGCTCAGGCGCGTTCGGGTCCTTCTTCCCTTCAGGCGGCGGCGTCTCGGGCTGCGTCGAGGCAGGCGCCGGCGCGGGCACGCCGCCCGGCGGATCGAGCGGTCCCTTCTTGCCGCAGCCGCCAAGCGCAAGGCCGACGGCGAGAACGATCAGAGCTCTCCGAGCCGTGCGCGCCATAGGGCGGCCTCCCGTCTCACATTTTCCGGCGCCGTGCCGCCGAGGCTGGTGCGGCTCGCGACCGAGGCCTCGACCGTCAGCACACTGAGCACCGCCTTGGTCAGCCGCGGCTCGACCGACTGCAGGTCCTTGACCGTCAGCTTGGTCAGCTCGACGCCCTTCTTCTCCGCCGCCTTCACGATGCGGCCCGTCATGTGATGCGCCTCGCGGAAGGGCATCTTCAAGTTCACGACCAGCCAGTCGGCGAGATCGGTCGCCGTCGCGAAACCCGCCGACGCCGCGTCGTGCATGCGCTGCTTGTCGACGCTGAGATCCTCTATCATCCCGGTCATCGCCGCGAGACACAGCGAGAGCGCGTCGGCCGCGCCGAAGACCAGCTCCTTATCCTCCTGCATGTCCTTCGCGTAGGTGAGCGAGAGACCCTTCATCACCGTCAGCAGGCCGATCAGCGCGCCGAACACGCGCCCCGTCTTACCGCGCACCAGTTCGGCCGCGTCGGGATTTCTCTTCTGCGGCATGATCGACGAGCCGGTCGAGAAGCGGTCCGACAGGCGCACGAAGGCGAATTGCGGCGTCGACCAGATGACGATTTCTTCCGCGAGACGCGAAAGATGCATCGCGAGGATCGACGCCGCCGAGAGGAACTCGATCGCGAAGTCGCGCGCCGACACCGCATCCAGCGAATTGTGCATCGGCCGGTCGAAGCCGAGCGCCTTCGCCGTCTGCGCCCGGTCGATCGGATAGGACGTGCCGGCCAACGCCGCGGCGCCGAGCGGCGACTCGTTGAGGCGCTTCCGCGCATCCATCAGCCGCCCGTGATCGCGGCTCAGCATCTCCACATAGGCCAGGCAGTGATGCCCGAAGGTCACCGGCTGCGCGCTCTGCATATGGGTAAAGCCCGGCATCACCGCGTCGGCGTGGGTTTCGGCCTTGGCGGTCAGCGCCGCCATCAGCCCCTTCACCTGGCCCTTGGCGGCGTCCAGCGCCTCGCGCACCCAGAGGCGGAAATCCGTCGCCACCTGGTCGTTGCGCGAACGCGCCGTGTGCAGCCGCCCGGCGGCCGGTCCGATCAGCTCGGCGAGGCGGGCTTCCACGTTCATGTGGATGTCTTCGAACTCCTCCCGGAAAGGGAAGCGTTCGGCCCGGATTTCTGTCGCTATCGTGTTGAGCCCGTCCTCGATGGCCCTTGCATCCTCGGGCGAAATCAGGCCGGTGTCCGCCAACATGCGGACATGGGCGAGGCTTCCTTCGAGGTCCTGTTTGGCCATACGGCGGTCGAAGCCGATGGAGACGTTGATCGCCGCCATCACCTCGTCCGGACCCGCGGCGAACCGCCCGCCCCACATGTCGTTCGCACTCACGGCGAGCCTGCCCCCATGCCCGTGAAAATCGTGGCCGCGGCGGCGGTTGCCTTGCTCCTCGCCGTCGGCCTTCTGCTTTTCACCCTGCAAGACCGGGACGAACCCCGTCAACAGCCGGGGACGATCGAGCTGAAGCCGATGCCGCCTGCCGAGGGCGAGGCGCCCAAGCCGTTCTTCGCGGTTCCCGAGGAGAAGGTCGACCTGCCGCAGGACAATTTCCTCGACGGCAAGGGCACGCCGATCAAGCTCGCCGGCTTCCGCGGCAAGGTGGTGGTGCTGAATTTCTGGGCGACCTGGTGCGCACCTTGCGTCAAGGAGCTGCCCTCCCTCGCCCGGCTGCAGGAGAAACGAGGGGCGGACGACTTCATCGTCGTCGCCGTCAACTCCGAACGCGGCGGCGAGGAGCACGCCGCCGCGTTCCTGGCCGACAACGACATCACGGGCCTCGAGGCCTATGTCGACATCAAGATGAAGCTGTTCCGCGCCCTCCGCCTGCAGGGCCTCCCGACCACCATCCTGATCGGCCCCGACGGCCGCGAGATCGCCCGCCACGAAGGCGAGGCCGAATGGGACTCGGACAAGGTGCTGGCCGAGATCGACAAGGCCCTGGCGACGAACTGAGTTCCGCCTTGCCGACGCTCAGGCATGGGTCCTCGGATAGACCGTTCGGGTCGTCCGAGGATGACAGCAATGATTTGAAAGACACGTCATCCTCGGGGCGCCGCGCAGCGGCGAACCCGAGGACCCATGCCTGAGAGGCTGAAGGCTTACGCCGCCTTCTTCGTCTTCGCCGCTTCGATGCGGCCGCGCGCAATGCGGTCCGCGACCTCGTGCGTCGGCTTGCCTTCGGCCTTTGCCGCCGTGAACACCTCGGCGAGCGTCACGCCGATGCGTTCGGTCTTGGCGCGGATCGCTTCGTCGGTCCAGTTATAGATCTGGCCGCAGACGCGGATGATGCCGCCGCCATTGATGACGTAGTCGGGCGCATAGAGGATGCCGCGCGCCGCGACCTTGGCGCCGTGCACTTCCGGCCGCGCGAGCTGGTTGTTGGCGCCGCCGGCAATGACCTTCGCCTTGATTTCGGGAATCGTCTTGTCGTTCAGCACGGCGCCCAGCGCGCACGGCGCATAGACGTCCGCCTCGACGGCGTGGATATCGTCGGTCGCGACGACCGTCGCGCCGAGCGCCCGCGCGCGCTCCAGATTCGCCGCGTTGACGTCGGCGACGATCAGCTTCGCGCCGGCGTCCTTCAGATGCCGCGCCGTGTCGTAGCCGACATTGCCGACACCCTGCACCGCAACGGTCAGGCCCTTCATGTCGCTCTTGCCGAGCTGGAACTTCACGGCGGCGCGGATGCCGCAGAAGACGCCCCACGCCGTCATCGGCGAGGGATCGCCGCCGGTCTTGCCCGGCTGCTCGTAGCCCGCGACATGCTTCGTCACCGAGGCGATCGTCGCCATGTCGTCCTCGGTCATGCCGACATCCATGGCGGTGACATAACGCCCGCCCAGCGACTCGACCGCGCGTGCGTGCGCCCGCATCAGCGCCGGCGTCTTCGCCTTGCGCGCGTCGCCGATGATGACCGCCTTGCCGCCGCCGAGCGGCAGTTCGGCCATGGCGTTCTTGTAGGACATGCCCTTGGACAGGCGGAGCGCGTCGGTCAGCGCGGCGCTCGAATCCGCATAGGCCCACATGCGCGTGCCGCCGCAGGCCGGGCCGAGGGTCGAATCGTGAATCGCAATGAGCCCGCGATAGCCGGTCGCCTTGTCGGTGAAGAAGTGAACTTCCTCGTGACCGTCGAAATCGGGCATCTCGAACACGGACATCTCGAACTCCTTGGGACGCGCCGCTTCCACGCGCGGCGGGGCGCTGACATAGCGCTTTTCCCCCCTTACGAGCGGTCGATTTCGCGTGTTCGCGCGACAGGCCCCGGCCTGTGGATGACTCGCCACGAAATATTATTTCGCGAGGGCGTGCCGCGCTCGTCAGGCTGCGGGACTACTCGCAGCCTCGCCCCGCGTCCGGCAGCGCCCAGGCGAACCAGGGGCGGAGCCAGGCGTAGAGACCCGAGACGGCCACGCTGTCCTGGAGATAGAAGCGCGCCCGCTCCGCCTCGGTCAGCGGCGGCAGGTTCAGCGATGCCGCGCGCTTCAGGAGCGCGCCGCAGCGGATCGGCGGCGACCAGACAGAAACGCCGGGCCGCATCGCACCGAGCGAGGCCCAGCTGCCGCCTTCCAGCGGCGCCAGCCAGGTGACCTGACCGGCGTCGTCCTCGAGCCGCGCCACCGGCATGCCCGATCTCACGTCGTACAGCGTGATGAGGTCGTTCTTCAGCACCAGGGCCAGCGTCTTCGCGTCCGCCGCCAGATGCAGCAGCTTCGCCTCACCCGGCAGAACGGGCGTGGTGGACAGGATCGTCCCCGTCTCGGCATTCCAGAAGGTGAGCGTGCCGTCCTTGTTGGCGATCACCGCGACGATGCCTTCCGGCGTCGGCACCGCCGCCACGATGCGGCGCGATTTCTCGTCGCCGAATGTGAAGACGAGCTTGCCGTCGGCGATGTTCCAGACGGTCAGCTTGCTGTCGCCGGTGACGACGAGGCGCGTGCCGTCCGGACCGAAGGCGACGCTGTCCACCGTCATTCGACCGATCTCGATGATGACGGGATCGCCCTTGGCCACCGGCCAGACCTCAAGCCGGTTCATCTCGGTCGGCGCGACGGCGAGCTGACCGCCCTGCGGCCAGAACGTCGCCGCCGTCCACGGCCCGACATTGTCGAGCTCGCGGATCACCTGGCGCGGTCCCGTCTGCAGGATGCGCACCGTGCCGTCCTCGGCCGTGTCGGCGGCAAGCGCGCCGTCGGCCGAGAGCACGACATCGGCCAGCCGCCCGCGCGAGGTCGGCATCCGGAGCTCGGTGCCGTCGGCGCGCACGACGACCATGGCGCCGCCTTCGCAGGCGAACGCGAAGCTGCCGCCGTCGGCCGAAGCCGCGGCGGCGCGCGTGTTGCAATTGGCTGGCTGTGCGACGACGCGCGCCCGCGCCGGCGAGGCGAGCGCCCAGAGCCGCGCGGTGCCGTCATCGGCCGCGCTCGCGATGCGATCACCGTCGAAACGCACCGCGCGCACCGCGCCCTTATGTCCCGAGAACGTCACGCTGCGCAGCGCCGCACCGGCCGGGTAGATGCCGATCTCGCCCGCGAGATTGCCGGTCACGACCTTCGTGCCGTCGGGCGAGAAGGCGACATAGGTGACGGGGTCCTTCGTCTCCATCCAGTTCCCGGCGCTGCCGGTCTGCAGGAAGAGATAGTCGGCATTCGACTCGCCATGCGCGACGACTGCGGTGAAACCGTCCGGACTGATCGCCGCCGCGGTCACCGGCTTGCCGCGGCCGGGCGTCACCGCATTGGCGACCAGCGCCAGCGTCTTGCCGTCGACGACGTCGATGTCGCCCCACGGGCTGATCAGCATCGCCGTGCCGTTCGCCGCCATGACGATCCGCTCGACTGCGCGCAGCCGGCTCTGCACGATCGCGCTCTGCAGGCCGGTCGAGACGGTCCAGGTCGCGATCTTGGTCTGCCCGGCCGTGCCGCCCACCGCCATGATGCGCGTTCCGTCGCCGAGGAACGCCGCATCGCTGACGCCGCTGAGCCCCGTCGCGATGGTCGCAAGGCGATGGCCGTCGGTCGCGCTGGCGACGATCAGCTCGCCGGCGCTCGCATGTACGATTGCGAGCTCGCGGCCGTCGGCGGAGAAATGCGCCACCAGCTTCTGCTGCGGCCCGAAAGCGAACTCGCCGTCCTTGGAAAGGTCGTCGACATCCCACAGCCGCGCCATGCCGCTCGCGCTGCTGGTCGTAACGAGACGCTGACCGTCGGACGAGGCTTCAAGCGTGTCGATCTCCGTCGTATCCGCCTCGACCTCTCCCAGCTTCGCGCCGTCCGCGCCCCACATGGCAAGACGACCGGCGCCGTCCACCGTCGCAAGCCGTCCGTCAGGCAGATAGGCGGCAAGCCTGGTGCCGTCCTTGCTCGTCTCGAATGTTCCCAGCTCATGGAAGCTCGACAGCGCGATCTGGAGCGCCATCTCGGCTTCGGGCACGAACGGCCGGTCGGGCCGCGCGAAATCCCTCGGCAGCGCCTCGAGCGCAAGCTGCGCCGCGAGACGCGGATCGCCGCGCTGCGCCTCTTCGGTCGCGGCATGGGCAAGAAAGCGCGACTGCGCGGCGAGCGCCGCATTGCGCGACGTCTCGGCCTGGCTGAGCGCGAAGAGCGTGAGCACGAAGAGCGCGAAGAGGGCGACGCCCGCAATGCCGGCCGCCACCGTCCACACCTGGCGGCGACGGCGCGCGGTCTCGTCCTCGCGCCGCTTCAGCGCGTCATAGCCGACGCCGGCCAGCGCCGCCGCGAGACGCAGGCGCGCCTCCTCGAACGACTCGCGCCCGCGCCTCACGTCGATCGCGGCGATCTCGCTGCGCTCGGCCGAGAGCGTGCCGTCGGGATTGGCATTGAAGCGCAGCGCCGGCGGATAGCATTCGCGCTTCGCGGGCAGCCCGCGATCCGCCGCGTTCGGCTCGCCCGCCACGGTCAGGGCGAGGATGCGATCGCTGCGCCCCATGCGCTTGAAGGTGAGGATCTCCTCATTGATGCGCTGGCTTTGCGCCGCCGCCGGCGAACACACGACGATCAGGAATTCGGAGGCGACCAGCGCCTCGCGCATCTGCTCGCCGAGCACGAGCGAAGGCGGCACCTCCTCCTTGTCGCGCAGGATCGGCGTCAGCTTCGCGGGTACCTTGCCGATCCTGCCCTCGCGCCCGATCAGCCGCCCGGGAACGCGGTAATCCTCAAGCGCCGTGGCGAGGCGTTCGCCCCAGGCCCGGTCGCGATGGCTGTAAACAAGGGTCGCGCGATTGCGCTTGTCGGTTGCCATGGTCCCGCATGTGAAGCTGTGCCCCCGCCACCATCAACGCGACACTTTGGCGGTTCCATGGCGGGCGTCACGAATTGCCCGGAATCGCCCGTGCATGCGATGATGTGCGCAAACACGGCTCATGGAGTTCTCGATGCCGGCCCCCGATTTCGAGGCTCTGCGCGCGCGCCATCCCGCCATGCGCGACGACTGGACGATTCCTCAGGACTGGGCGCGTTTCTCCGAACGGGAACACGCGACCTGGCGCACACTCTACCAGCGGATGATGAAGGTCCTGCCCGGCCGCGCCTGCGACGAGTTCATGGCCGGCATCGGCATCCTGCCGCTGGGCGACGGCATTCCCGACTTCGAGAAGCTGTCGGAGGCGCTGCACAAGGCGACCGGCTGGCGCGTCGTCGCCGTGCCCGGCCTGGTGCCGGACGATGTCTTCTTCGAGCATCTCGCCAATCGCCGGTTTCCCGCCGGTAATTTCATCCGCGACGCCGACGAGCTGGATTACATCGAGGAGCCCGACGTCTTCCATGACGTGTTCGGCCACGTCCCGATGCTCGCGCACCCGGTCTTCGCCGATTACATGGAGGCCTATGGCAAAGGCGGCCTCCGCGCCGAAGGCCTCGGCACGCTGCAGAATCTGGCGCGGCTCTATTGGTACACGGTCGAGTTCGGCCTCATCGACACGCCGAAGGGCTTGCGCATCTACGGCTCCGGCATCGTCTCTTCCAGCGCCGAGAGCGCCTATTCGCTGGAGAGCCCCTCGCCCAACCGCATCGGCTTCGAGCTCGAACGCGTGATGCGCACCAATTACCGGATCGACGATTTCCAGGAGAGCTATTTCGTCATCCCGAGCTTCGAGGCGCTGTTTCAGGAAACCTACAAGGACTTCGCCGAACTCTATCGCCGACTCGCCACCGGCCCGACGCACGCGCCGGGCGACGTTCTGCCCACCGACCGCGTCTACACAAAAGGCGACCGCTCCTACAAAGCGCATAGCCACATCGCGGCGTAGGCACGCCTTTTAGAGGCTCGCCCAATGAAACCCTTCTCCCCAACGGGGAGAAGTCCCGTCGCGCAGCGACGGGGATGAGGGGCGGCGCGCGTCTGCGCGCCAAAAACTACGCTTCCAGCACGCGCAGAATGTCCTCAAGCACGCATTCTAAGTGCCGCATGACATCCGTGTTCCAGAACCGCAGCACGCGGAGCCCCTCTGTATTCAGCACCGTTGTGCGTCGACGGTCATAGGCTGCTGCGGCCGCTTCACCGTGTTGCGTTCCGTCGAGCTCGACCGCCAATCCACGTTCCAAGCAGACAAAGTCGACAATGAAAGGCGATCGCGGCGCTTGTCGCCTGAACTTGTGCCCGCCCAGTCGGCGATTGCGCAGATGCCCCCAAAGCAGGCGCTCGGCATCTGTCTGAGTTCGCCGGAGCTCCCGCGCGCGTGGGACAAGAGGATCGAGCGGAATGCGTGTCACGTGCGGAGCCTATCCCGAAACCTCGGCACTTGCTCTTCCGGCGCGCAGACGCGCGCAGGCCCCTCACCCGTCCGCGCTTCGCGCGGCCGACCTCTCCCCGTTGGGGAGAGGGGTTATCACTCCGCCTTCACCACCACCGTGCCCGCGATGCGGTCATGAATGCCCTGCCGCCGCCGTGAGACCAGCGCGACCAGGATGGCGATGGGCAGGATGATGAAGCTCAGCACCTTGATCACGTTGCGGCCGAGCGCCGTCGCGTAGCCGACATGGCGGCCGTCCTCGCGCGTGACGGTCAGGTTGAACGCGTTCTTGCCGATGCTCGATCCGCGCAGACCCGCTTCCATCAGCGTGAAATACAGCACCAGCAGGATGAGGCTCAGCGTGTCGAGCGATGGCCGCGTGATCTCGCGCCCGGACTTCAGGTCCACCAGCTGCTCGCTCGTATAGCTTCCGAAGATATGGAAGATGCCGTTCTTGTCGGAGCGGATACGGATCGTCGCCTTGTCGTCGTCGTTCTCGGCGCAGCTCGAAACCGGACCGGACGCCGGCTGCCCGGCATCGTGAACTCCCGTCTCGTCGATCCGCACGTCGCCGACCGTGACGCCGTTGTCGTCGATATGGACCGGCGCGCCTGGCGGGGTTGGCGGCGCGACCGGGTCAGGCGGCGACACGGGATCGGGCGCGGGTGCGGGCGACGGCGCGGGCACCGGCGAGGGAACGGGCGCGGGCGACGGCGAGGCCCCGCCGACCGGCGGCACCGGCGGAACGGGCGGCACAGGCTGCGCCGGCGCCGGCGGCTGGGCGGGCTGCGGCTTGGCGCCGGGATGGCCGCCGCTCGGCGTCCTGTCGGTCTTCTCGTCGTCGCGCAGCGCGACGTTGCCCTTCCAGCAGGTCTGGCGATAGGTCTGCTGGAACATCCCGAAATAATCATAGGTCACGAAGCGCTCTTGCTTCAGTCCCTGCACGTTTTCTTCGACGCTCCGCTCCCTGGTGACCCAGGGCGTGCGATTGACGATGTCGCCGTAGTCGACGAACGGCAGATCGAGATCCATCCGCACGACGGTCGGCGAGACGGTCGAGTTCAGCGTCAGCGCGCCGACCAGGCAGACGAAGGCGACGATCGCATAATCGACCAGCAGCGCGAGGCCGCGGCGGAAGAGCTTGCCGCGCTTGCGTCTCTGCTCGCGCCGCGACATGGCCGGCGTCGGTTCGGAAGCCGCGCTCTGGTCCTCGCCCCACGAGGGACGCGCCGGATTGACCGCCGCCTGCGGCGTCACGCCGCTGATCGTCACGGCATAGACGCTGACCTCGCCGGCGATGTTCTTCACCGTCTGCGCGCCGAGCGAGGCATAGGAGAGCGAAAGCTTGCCGCGCACCTGGTCGTAGACCGGGCTCGAGATCAGGATGCCGCCGGGAGGCGCCATCTGCTGCAGCCGGGCGGCGATATTGACGCCTTCGCCGAAGATGTCGTCGCCGTCGACCATGACGTCGCCGAGATTGATGCCGATGCGGAAGGTCATCCGCCGGTCCTCGTCGAGCGAGGAATTTCGCGCCTTCAGCTCGCGCTGCACCTCGGCGGCGCATTGCACCGCCTCCACCACGCTGGCGAATTCGGCGAGCAGCCCGTCGCCGGACCAGCTCACCACCCGGCCGTGATGGCGGCCGATAAAGCCCTCGATCGCCTCGCGATACTCCTTGAGAGTCGCGAGGGTACGCGCCTCGTCGGCGCCCATCAGGCGGCTGTAGCCGGAGACATCGGCGCAGAAGATCGTTGTGAGCTTGCGTTTCATCGCCCGCCGGGAACCCGGTTCGTCAGCCAAGTTGGAACTTCCCATGCCAGTAGCAGAGCGCAGCCTAGGCTCTCAACGGCCGGGGACTGCGATCCAGATCACATCTTGCCCCTCGATCCGGTGCAGCGCTCGTTACGTACAGCTTTGAAATCATGGTCCGTTCTCGTTTCGCCGCTGTTTACCTGGCGCTCGCGGTCGTCTTTGTCGCAGGTTGTGCCGGCATGACCGGCGTCCAACGCCTCTTCGTCTGGGGCACGAACTTCACCGTCACCAGCGACGTTTCCTATGGCGCCGACCCGCGCCAGAAGCTGGACATCTACACGCCGCGCAAGGCGCCGCCCGTTGCGACCGTGCTCTTCATCTATGGCGGGTCATGGAAATCGGGCGACCGCAGCCTCTATCGTTTTCTCGGCGAGGCCTTCGCGGCGAAGGGCTATCAGCTTGTCGTGGCCGATTACCGGCTCTATCCGCAGTTGAGCTATCCCGGCTTCGTCGAAGACGGCGCGAAGGCATTCGCCTGGGTGAAAGCCAATATCGCCGGCTATGGCGGGCGGCCGGACCGCCTCTTCCTGATGGGCCACTCGGCCGGCGGCTACAACGCCGCCATGATCATGGTCGACCCGTCCTGGCTGCGGCCCTACGGGCTCAAGCCGAAAGACGCGATCGGCCTCATCCTTCTCGCCGCGCCGCTCTCCTTCAATCCGGCGGAGACAGCCTCGACCAAGGACATCTTCGCCACCGCACCCGACATCAACGCCGCCCGGCCGATCAAGCTGGCCGCCGCCGGCGCGGCCGGCATGCCGCCGGTGCTCCTGCTGCATGGAACCGCCGACGATACGGTCGGCCATTGGAACTCCGAGAATTTCACCAAGGCGGTGAACGACGCTGGCGGCGGGGCCGAACTGAAGCTCTATTCAGGCGTCAGTCATCTCGGCGTCATTACCTGCTTTGCCTGGCCGCTGCGCTGGCGTGCCTCCTGCCTTGAAGACGCCACGGGCTTCATGTCCAAGCTCGCGCCGCCGCCCTCCTGAAGGAATCAGTTCGTATGAAGTTGCTCACCGTTCTCGCCATCGCCGCCGCGCTGGCTGGCAATGCCTTTGCCGCCGACCCCGCGCCGTCGGCGCCCGTCACCGCGCCCGCACCGGCGGCCGATGCAACCCCCGGTCAGGTCGTGCGGACCCTCTATGAAGGCTATTACGCCGCGCTCAACGCGAATGACGGCGTCGAAAATCCGGCCGATGTGAACTGGATGGACTACGCGGACGCCAGCTTCACGCCGGAGCTCTCGGCCCGCATCAAGAAGAGCCAGACGACCGGCGATGCCGGCCTCGATGTCGACTTCCTGATCTCCGGCCAAGACTATCAAAACCTGAAGGTCATCGCCGTCGACACCGTTTCGAGCGACGAGAAGACCGCCGTGGTCAACGCGAAGATCTCGAACATGGGTACCGAGATGACGAGCCAGGTCGCCTTGACCAAGCTGCCGGAAGGCTGGCGCATTTCCGATATCACGCTGAATGCCGGCACGCCGGAAGCCTACTCGATCACCCAGGGCCTGAAGGATCTGGGGCTTTAGACGGGCGCCCCGTCTTGCCGGGGCGGCGCCTTCGTGGACAAGATCGCGCCGCCCCGACGACCCCTAGCGGAGTTCCGCTCATGAAGCCGCTGTTCGCCTTGATCCTCGCCGCTGCGCTGACCGGCGCAAGCACCGCCGCCGATCCCGCTCCGCCCGCGCCTGTGCCGACGCCAACGACGCCGGCGACGCCCGACCCGAACGACGTCACGCAGCCCGCCGGCCTCATCCGTGATCTCTACACGCGCTACTACGCCGAGCTGACGGCGCTCGACGCCAATCCCGACAAGGCGCACGATCCTGCGCTTGAATGGGATGCGATCTACGACAAGTACTTCACGCCCGAGCTCGCCGCGCGCCTCAAGAAGGCGGACGCCTCCGAGGAACCGGTCATCGACTGGGACTTCTTCGTCAACGGCCAGGACTATCAGGACCTGAAGATCATCAGCGTCGAGGCCGCGACCACCGGCGACGCCTCCAAGGTCACGATCGTGACCTCAAACACGGGCCAGCAATCGACCACTCTGATCGAGATGACCAAGGCGGCCGACGGCTGGCGCATCGCGGACTTCGTATTCGGCGAAGGCTCGCCGGACGCCGAGCGCCTGACGGACTATCTGAAGAAAGCCGGCTACTGATCAGTACTTGACCGAGCAGCCATACGGCTCGCTCTCCGCGACCTGAACGGGACGGCCTGCTTTCAGGTCGTCCAGCGCGGCGAGCACGAGATTGTTCGCCGTCGCGATGTCGTCCGGATCCGCCGTTGCCTTGTCGTCGATCGCGCCGGCATAGACGAGCTTGCCGGTGCCGTCGATGACGAACATATGCGGCGTCGTCTTCGCCTCGTAAGACCTGGCGATCGCCTGATCCGTGTCGAGGATGACGTCGCTCGGATGCGCATTGCGGTCGGCGGTCAGCTTCTTCGCCTCGTCCGCGGTCACATAGCCCTGCTTGCCTTCATGCGACGAGACGATGGTAAGCCAGACGACGCCTTCCGCCGTCGCGGTCTCCTGCGTCTTCTGCATGTTGCCCGAGCCGTAATGCTTCCGCACATACGGACATTCGTGATTGCTCCATTCGAGCACCACGGTCTTGCCGGCATAGTCCGACAGATTGATCGCGTTGCCGTCGACATCCTTGCCGGTGAAGGCGGGCGCCGCCTCGCCGACGATCGGCGTCGCGGATGCGGGCAGTGCGAAAGCGACAAAGGCGGCCACAAGCAAGATGGGTTTCAGCATGGTCGTCTCCTTCGTTGATCAGGCGCCCGGCGCCGCAGCGCCGATCGCCTCCAGCATGATCGATTCCGTCAGAAGCTGCGGCAGGATGACGGGCTCGGACTTCCCCGCCGCATAGAAGAGATAGAGCGGCACGCCGGCGCGGCCGAACTTCTCGAGCAATTTGGTGATGTCGGGATCGGAATTCGTCCAATCACCTTTGAGATAGACGATGCCCGTCTTCTGGAACGCCGCGCCGACCGCAGCGGTCGAGAGAGTCGATTCCTCGTTCCAGAGGCAGGTCACGCACCACGCCGCGGTGAGGTTGACGAAAACGGGCTTGCCTTCCTTCAGCAGCGCATCGAGCCGCCCCGGCGTATAGGGCTCGGACACCGGCCCGCTCGTCTCGGTTCCCGCCATGGCCGATGCCGTCGTCGCGGTCTGCGGCACGATCACAACCGCCGCGACAACGGCCGCCGCCGCCAATCCCGAAAAGACCCTTGCGGTCACGCCGCCCTGCCCGCGCTGGCTGAGACCCCAGAGCCACAGCGCGAAGCTCGCCACGACCATGGCGCCGAGCACCAATGCGACCGCATTGGCGCCCGCCTGCAAGGTCAGCACCCAGAGCAGCCAGACCGCCGAACCGAACATCGGAAAGGCGAGCACCTGCTTCAGCCGCTCCATCCACGTGCCCGGCTTCGGCAAACGCCGGATAAGCGCCGGCCAGAAGCTGAGCAGCAGATAAGGCAGCGCCATGCCGAGGCCGAGCGCCGCGAAGATCGCGAGCGCGATCGGCACCGGCTGGCTGATCGCCGTGCCGACCGCCCCGGCCATGAAGGGCGCCGTGCAGGGCGCCGCGACGACCGCCGCGAGCACGCCGGTCAAGAACGAGGCGACCGGGCCTTCCTTGCGCGTCGCGCTCTGCCCGAAATTCTGGATGCGCCCGCCAACCTCGAACACGCCCATCAAATTGAGCCCGATCGCGAAGAAGAGCAGCGCGAGGATCGAAACGACCAGCGGCGATTGGAGCTGGAAACCCCAGCCGATCGCCTGTCCGGCTTCGCGCAAGCCGATCAGCAGGCCGGCCAGCGCAACGAAGCTGACGACGACGCCCGCCGTATAGGTGAGCCCGCCGACACGCGCGCCCCGCACGTCGCCGCCCTTGCCGGCCAGCGACAGCGCTTTCATCGACAGCACCGGGAAGACGCAAGGCATGAGATTCAGGATGAGCCCGCCCGCCAGCGCAGAGAGCAGCGCGACCCAGATCGAGAGCTGCCCCTCGCCGCCCGCCGCACCGCCGGGCACCGCACCAGGCTGGGCCGAGAAAGCAAAGGCCTGCGTCTTGCCGTCGCTGCCCGTCGCGACGAGCACGCCCGGCGCTGCCGTCACCTTCGCCAGCTTCTCAGCCGTCGCGACGCGCCGCCCCGCTTCGACGGTGACGACCAGCGCGCCGTCGCGCTCTTCGACCGTCTGCGGCGCCGCGTTCTTGATGAGCCCGCCCTCGGTCGGGAAGAACACCGCCGATTTGAGGCCCGCCTTCGCCAGCTCCGGCGAGAACACGGCGACGCTGAAAACATTGTCCGCCACCGCGAATGTCGCCGGCCACGGACTCGGCAGCGGCAGCCTCTCGCGCGTCGCGGCGATCTCGGCTGCCGATGCCGATGGTGCCGCCGGCCCCGCGACCACCGGCAGATCGAGCGTCAGCGAGGCTTCCTCGGGCACGCAGATATCGGCGCAGACCAGCCACACCGCATCGCCCTTCAGCGACACGGTCGAGCCCACCGCCGCATCCTTCGGCACGGTGATGTCGGTCAGGTGCAGGACCGTTCCCGCATAGCCGAAATTGACCAGCGGCCCGACCGGGATGCGCTCGGGATAAGGAAATTGCAGCGGCCCGGCGGTGACGCCCGCGGGCAGCGTCCAGTCGATCTCGGTCGCCTCGCCCGAATCGCCCGAATAGATCCAATAGGTGTGCCAGTGCTCGCGGATCTCGAAGCGCAGCGCGACCGTCACCGTGCCGCCCGGCTCGACGCCGGTTTTCTCGGCGACCAAAGTCGCCTGAACGTTCTTCGGCTTCTCCGCCTGTGCGAGCACCGGCCCGGCCATGCCGAGTGTGACCGCAAGCGCAGCGAAGGCCGTCAGCGCGCGGCGTATCGTCACGAAGGCTGTTCTCATCGGGCCGACTATACTCGGGCGCAGAAGGGGCCGCACCACCGGATGACTGACGATCCGGTGAGCGCGGAACGCCGGAAATGGGGAGTTAAGCGTGGCGGTCAAGCGGAAGAAGGCGGCGGCGCCGGCCAAGGCCCCGGCCATCAAGGTCGGCAGCTACAAGGTAGCCCTGGAACAAAAGCCCTATGGCGCGGTGAAGAAGCTGCTAGGCAAGGGGCTGGACGAGCACAACATCGCGGAAGGCGGGCCGTACAAATATTCCGAGTTCGTCGTCGGCGTGCGCGATTTGAAGGGCCAAGCGCGCGGCGGCTTTCTCGTCGACGTCTTCTATGAAAGCGCCTTTCTCAAATGGGCCTGGATCGACAAGTCGATCCGGCGCAAGTCGCTCGGCCGCGCGCTGATGAAGATCGCCGAGGACGAGTCGCGGAAGCGCGGTGCGAAAAACCTTTGGCTCGACACGTTCAGCTTCCAGGCTCGCCCCTTCTACGAGAAGCTCGGCTACAAGGTGTTCGGCACGCTGAAGCACGGCCGCGAAGGCGTCGAACGCTATTGGCTATCGAAGGATCTATGAGACGACCATGACCGACCGCTTCTGGATGCGCTTCTTCGCCTTCGCTGGCATCTTCAATTTGCTGATCGGCCTGCCGCTGCTGATCGATCCGGGCCTGCTCGGCAAATCGTCGATCTTCCCGCTACCGAGCGGCGACTGGTTCTGGCTCCGCATCGCCGGCGCCTGCATCGTCGCCTTCGCGGTCGGCTATCTCATGGTCGCGAGCGACCTCGACCGCAATCGCGGCCTCGTCCAGATCGGCGCGATCGGCAAGGCGCTCGTCTTCCTCATCGCCTTTATCTACGTGATCAAAGGCACGATCGGGACGTGGACGTTCGTCGCTGCGATCGTCGACCTCATCTTCGTCATCGGCTTCCTGCGCTTCCTCTCGCTCTACTCCGCGCGAGGATAGTTCTCCGCCGCACGGCATGCTTCGACGCTCGGCCTTCGGCCGAGCACCTCAGCATGACGATCATCTGAGAGTTTGAACTGGCTCGTCACCCTGAGGTGCCCGCTGAAAGCGGGCCTCGAAGGGCGACGAACCACGCTCAGACACCGCCCGATCGCTCCTATGCAACCAGCCCCTTGCGCCCCGCACACGTTCATGTCATATATACTGACATGAATGCAGCGCCCGTGACACCTCGCTACGAAAGCCCCCTGCGCGAGGCGCAGAAGGAGGACACGCGGCGGCGCATCCTCGATGCAGCCGGCGCGCTGCTGCATGACGGGAGCCTGGAAAACCTCTCCTACGCCGCCATCGCGTGCGGTGCGGGCGTCAAGGAACGCACGGTCTATCGCCACTTCCCGAACAAGGACGAGCTGCTCGAGGCGCTCTGGGGCTGGCTCGATCCGCGCATCGGCCTCGCCTCGTTCCCCAGCTCGGAGGCCGAGTTCGCCGAGCTGCCGAAGCAGGTCTTCGCCGCCTTCGACGACAACGCCAATCTGATGCGCGCGCTCTGGACCAGCCCGCAGGGCCGCGAATTCCGCCTCAAGACCAACGCCCAGCGCCAGGCCGCGATGCGCCGCTCCACGGCCGATGCCGTCGCCGGCCTGCCGCCGAAGGAGCGCGCAGCCATCACCGCCGCGGTGCAGCTGCTCTACTCCGGCGCGGCCTGGCTCACCATGAAGGACTATTGGGGCTTCACCGGCCGCGAGGCCGGTGCCGCCTCCTCGCTCGCCATCCAGATGCTGCTTCAAGGGGCGCGCGTCCGCGCGAAGTCCGCGCACGCGCAGAAACACAACGGAGAGAAGTCATGATCCTGCACGCATCCATTCCCGCCGACGACACCGAGCACGTCGCGCGCGTCATCGCCGAGCTCTGGAAAGGCGAAGCAGTCCCCTTCCCGCCCGTGCCGGGCAGCTGGATGGTCTATCCCCATGACGGCAAGGGGACCGAGCTCGAGGTCTGTCCGCGCAGCACCGCCTTCGTCCCAGGGCCGGTCGACCTCGCCTACGAACACCAGCCCACGACGCCGAAGCATTGTTCGGTCCATCTCCTCATCACATCGTTGCTGAGCGCCGAGGAGATCATCGCCATCGGCAAGCGCGAAGGCTGGACCACGCGTCAGTGCCGCCGCGGCGGTCCCGATCCGATGGGCTTCGACCTCATCGAGTTCTGGGTCGAGAACGCCTTCATGCTGGAAATCGCAACGCCCGAATTCCAGGCGGGCTACATGGCCTTCATGAACGGCGCCCCGGCGCGCGAGATGTTCGGCCTCAAGCAGGCGGCGTAAGCGTTACGCCTTGAGATCGAGCCCGTGCGAAAACACGGCGATCATGTGCGCCTCGATGGCATCGAAATCCTCAGAGCGGCAGAGCCCGCCCGAGAGGCTATCGATGCGGCCGGTGCGCGCCCATGAGAGCGAGATCGCGCCCGACAGCATGTGATAGAACCAATAGAGGTCGGCATCGCTCGCCGCCGGCCTCGCCTTTCGCAGCATCGCGATGAAGACCTGCACGACCTCGTCGAATGGCGTCGCCTCAAGTCCGGGGATCGTCCCCGCCGGCGCGCTGTTGATCTGCGCAACCAGCGTCAGATAGTTGAGGAAACCTTCGCCGCCGTTCCGTGCGATCGCGAACGTCGCCTCGATATAGGTGCGCACGATTCCAGCGACATCCGCCCTGTCCCCGACTTCCGCCGCATAGCGCTGCAGCGCGCCGAGACGCGACGCGTTCACCTGGCCCGCCCTGCGGGTGAGCACCGCCGCGTAGAGCCCGGCCTTCGAGCCGAAGTAATAATGCATCAGACTGGTATCGACCTCGGCGCCCTTGGCCACGTCCTTCATGCTGACGCCGTTGAAGCCGCCCTGCGCGAACAGCGCCTCGGCCGCGTCCAGGATCTTCTCCCGGGATTCCTCCCGGCGATCCTGATTGCTGCGTCTCGCCCTGGCCGTCACCGGAATCTCCCCCTGCCGAGCCTAGCGCGGGCGCGCCTTCATCAGCACAGCCACATCTCTGCACAATCTTTATTGGTCGATCAATAAATTTCTTGACAGGCAGGCCGCGCCGGAAAACAGTCCCGCCCACAACAAGGCCCGGGGAGGGGACCATGAAGCGCAAAATCCTGCGTTCACGCGCATTGATCACGGCCAGCATGGCGGCGCTGATGGTGCTGCCCGCCTGGCCGCAGGACCCGCCGGCGGCCACGGGCGACTCGGAAGAAGAAGTCGTCGTCACCGCCCGCCGCCGCTCGGAGACGCTGAGGGACGTCCCCATCTCGGTCAGCGTCCAGTCGGGCGCCCAGCTCGAGGAGCGCGGCGCGCCGGACATCACCTCGCTCCAGCGCGTCACGCCGAACCTGACGCTCCAGGTCTCGCGCGGCACCAACTCCACGCTCACCGCCTTCATCCGTGGCGTCGGCCAGCAGGACCCGCTCTGGGGCTTCGAGCCCGGCGTCGGCCTCTATGTCGACGACGTCTATATCGCCCGTCCCCAGGGCGCGGTGCTCGACATCTACGACGTCCAGCGCATCGAGGTGCTGCGCGGTCCGCAGGGCACGCTCTACGGCCGCAACACGATCGGCGGCGCGATCAAATACGTGACCTCGCGCCTCGACATCGCCGAGCCGCATCTCCACGCGCGCGCATCGGTCGGCAGCTACGAGCAGCGCGATTTCCTCGTCTCGGGCTCGGCGCCGCTCGGCAAGCGCGTCGCGATCGGCGGCGCGCTCGCGAGCTACGACCGCTCGGGCTACGGCCAGAATCTCTTCACCGGCGCCGACACCTACAACAAGGACGTCATCGCCGGCCGGCTCAGCCTCGAAGCGCAGCCGAGCGACGACTTCTTCATCCGAATCGCCGGCGACTACATGGAGGACAACTCCAACACCAATCACGGCCATCGCGAACGCGCCGTGCCGGCCGCGCTCGCGCCGCTCGTCAATCCGGCCGCCTGCCGCGTCGTGCTGGCGAGCCCTTACGACACCTGCGCCGGTCTCGGCGACGCCAACCAGGTCATCACCGAAGGCGTCTCGTTGCTGATGGAGTGGAATGCGAGCGAAGCCGTCACGCTGAAATCGATCACCGCCTATCGCGAGGGCGTCACCCACGGCACCGGCATCGACTTCGACAACACGCCGGCCCGCATTCTCGACGTCGCCGTCCTCGACACGATCTACGAGGACGATCAGCTCTCTCAGGAATTCCAGCTTCTCTACGAAGGCGAGCGTCTGAAGGGCGTCGCCGGCCTCTATTACCTCGACGCCACCGCGAGCGGCCAGTTCGACACCATCCTCCAGGCCGCGAACCTGACCCAGGGCACGACCGGCGGCGTCGATACCACCAGCTTCGCGGTGTTCGGCGACTTCTCCTACGACGTGACCGACGATCTCTCGATCTCGGTCGGCGCGCGCTGGACGCGCGATGAGAAAGACGCCCGCGTCTTCAAGGCCAACTATGTCGGGCTCGGCAGCCCGATCACCGGCCGCAACGTCGCGCCGGCCGCGACGCTCACCAACTATACGGCGTCGGCCACGTTCGAAGAGTTCACCCCGCGCCTCAGCATCACCTATGCGCTAAACGAGGACCTCAACGTCTATGCCGCCTATGGGCGCGGCTTCAAATCGGGCGGCTTCGACATGCGCGGCGACGCGACGGCGACGCCCGCCACCGTCAACGGCTACGATCCCGAGATCGTCGATTCCTACGAGATCGGCCTCAAGGGCGCGCTCGCCGACCGCCGCATCCGCTTCACCACGGCGGCGTTCTACACCGAATATAGCGGCCAGCAGATCACGACCCAGCGCCTCAACCCGCTCGGCACCGGCGTCGTCAGCTTCGTCGACAATGTCGGCTCTTCCACCATCTGGGGCTGGGAATTCGAGGGCTCGGCCGATCTCACCGAGAACCTCACCGCCAGCGTCGCGCTCGGCTACACCAATGCGGAGTTCGACGAGTTCCTCTCTTACATCCCGAACGCCGCGCCGCCGCCCGCCTTCGTGCTCGCCGACGTCGCCGCGCAGCGCCAGTTCCAGAACACGCCCAAATGGACCGGCAATGTCAGCCTCGCCTATACGCATCCCTTCGCGGACGGCAGCACGCTCGGCCTTCTCGCCTCGCTCTCGTTCCGCTCCGACAGCTCGATGTTCGAGACGCCGTTCCCGCAGGTCGACCAGCCCGCCTATGAGCTCGTCGACCTCAACCTCACCTACACCTCGTCGGATCAGCGCTGGAGTGTCGGCCTGCACGGCCGCAATCTCACCGATGAGCGCTATCGCACCGGCGCCTATACCTTCGCCTTCGATCCGGCGACGCCGTCCTCGCTGATCTTCGGCGACTCCGTTATCGGCTTCTACGGCCCGCCGCGCACCGTGACGCTCACGGTCGACTTCCGCATCTAGGCGAAGACCGCCCGTGCAGGATTCGATCCTGATCCGTTTCGAAGGCCCTGACGGCCTCGCCCTCGCCGCGCGCGAATGGGCGGGACCGTCCGCGGACGCGAAGACCGTCCTCTGCCTGCACGGCCTCACGCGCAACAGCCGGGACTTTGACGGCCTCGCCGGGGCGCTGCGCACGCGCTTCCGCGTCGTGGCCCCCGACCAGCGCGGCCGCGGCCGCTCCGGCTACGATCCCGATCCGAACAACTACGCGATCCCCATCCAGGTTCGCGATACATGGACACTGCTCGACAAGCTCGGCATCGAACGCTTCATCGCCGTAGGCACCTCGATGGGTGCGCTGATGTCCATCGCGATGGCGAACGAGCACCCCGAACGCTTCGCCGGCCTCGTCCTCAATGATGCCGGCCCGGAGATCGACCCCGCCGGCCTCGCCCGCATCGCAGGCTATGTCGGCAAAGGCGGCCCGGTCACGAACTGGTCCGAAGCCGAGGCCGCGCTGAAGGCGATCCACGGCCTCTCCTACCCGACCTACACGGGCGAAGACTGGCAACGCATGGCCCGCGCCACCTACATCGAAGACGCGAATGGCTTTCGTCCCGACTACGATGCCGGCCTCGCCGCCGCCTTCGGCACCGCCAGCGGCGCATCGCCCGACCTCTGGCCGCTTTTCGAAATCTGCGCGCGCATCCCGACGCTCCTCCTGCGCGGCGCCCACTCCGACATCCTTGCCCGCCGCACCGCCGACGCGATGGTGCAGCGCTTCGGCGTGACGCTGGTCGAAATCGCCAACCGTGGCCATGCGCCGGACCTGATGGAACCGGATGCGCTTTCGGCGATCGAAGTATTCGCAGCGCGTAACAGCTAGAGCCGCAAGATCATCATCTGCCGCTTCGTTGTATCGAGCGCGCTCTCGACCTGGCCCTGCCAGATCGCCCGATGTCCCGGCGGCCACGCCTCCGGCGCATAGCGCTCGAACCCCAGCCGCGCATACCACGGCCCGTTCCACGGCACGTCGATGAAGGTCGAGAGCGTGATCGCGGGCAGCTGCTTCGCCCGCGCCCATGCCTCGCAGGCCTTCATCAGTTTGCGCCCGACGCCCTTGCCCGCCTCCGCCGGCAGCACGTCGATCTCGCAGAGATGCGCCAGCCCGTCGACCGTGCCCATCGCGGCATAGCCGACCGGCACGCCGCGCCGCGCCGCGACGATCAGACTGCCGTCGGCCGCGTGCTCAGCGCCGTGGCTGCGCATGTATGCGTCGGCTTCCGTGATCGCGACGAGATCGGGCATGCCGACGGCCTCGAAGCGCGAGGCCGCGGCGATCTCGATGGCGATACAGGCGGCGATATCGGCCGCGGTGCCGGGACGAACCTTGATCGAGGAAAGCGTGGGTCCGGCCCTCAGTGGAAGATTTCGAAGAGCCCGGCCGCGCCCTGCCCGCCGCCGATGCACATGGTGACGACGCCGTATTTCGCCTTGCGGCGGCGGCCTTCCAGCAGGATGTGGCCGGTGAGGCGCGCGCCCGTCATGCCGAAGGGATGGCCGATCGAGATCGAGCCGCCGTTCACGTTCAGCTTCTCGTACGGAATGCCCAGCGTGTCGGCGCTGTAGATCACCTGCGACGCGAACGCCTCGTTCAGCTCCCAGAGATCGATGTCGTCGACCTTGAGCCCCGCGCGCTCGAGTAGCCGCGGCACGGCGAAGACCGGCCCAATTCCCATCTCATCCGGCTTGCAGCCCGCCACAGCGAAGCCGCGGAAGGCGCCGAGCGGCTGAAGCCCGCGCTTCTCCGCCTCCTTCGCCTCCATCACCACGACCGCCGCTGCGCCATCGGAGAGCTGCGAGGCATTGCCCGCCGTGATGTATTTACCTTCCTTGATCTGCTGCCCGCCCTTGAAGACCGGCGGCAGCGACTTCAGGCCTTCCAGCGTCGTGTCCGGACGATTGCACTCGTCCTTGTTGACGACGGTGTCGACCTTCGACGTTTCCTTCGTGTCCTTGTTCACGACCACCATCTTGGTCGCCATCGGCACGATCTCATCGGCGAACTTGCCCGCCTGCTGTGCGGCCGCGGTGCGTCGCTGGCTCTCCAGGCTCAATTCATCCTGACGGTCGCGGCTCACCTTGTAGCGCTCGGCGACGATCTCCGCGGTCTCGATCATCGCCATCCACAACGCCGGATAGGACGAGAGCAGCTTCTCTTCGGTGATGCGATGGCGGTTCATGTGGCCCGACATGTTCACGAGCGAAATGGATTCGACGCCGCCGCCGACCGCGATCGGCGTGCCGTCATTCACCACCTGCTGCGCCGCTGAGGCGATCGCCTGCAGGCCCGACGAGCAGAAGCGGTTGATCGTCGTGCCTCCGGTCGTCACCGGGCACCCGGCCCACAGCGCGGCCAACCGCCCGACATTCGACCCCGTCGCGCCCTCCGGCCCGCCGCAGCCGAGGAACACGTCCTCCACCTCGCCCGGATCGATCTTGGCGCGCGCGATCGCATGCTCGATCGCATGCCCGGCCATGGCGGCGCCGTGCGTGTCGTTGAAGCCGCCGCGCAGCGACTTGGCGAGCCCGGTGCGGGCGGTGGAGACGATGACGGCTTCACGCATGACGCTGCTCCTCCGAATTGCTGACATCGGTTCTACGCGCCGATCGCCGCCTTGGCGAGGCAATCGTAACGTCAAGAGCCGCTACCGGATGACGGCAGGACGCAGACATGGTGAGACTTCGCCGATGGACGCCCTCACCGCCTTCGGCCTCTTCGCCGTGACGGCCATGCTGGTCACCTACGCGCTGGAAGACCGTAGCGCGTGGTGGATACTCGCCTTCGCGGCGGCGTGCGCGCTCGGCTCGGCCTATGGCTTCCTGCAAGGCGCGTGGCCCTTCGGCGTCGTCGAAGCGATCTGGGCGCTCGTCGCACTGCGGCGCTGGCAGCGCGCGATTGGAGCGACCGCGCCATGACATATTGGCACGCGGCACTGCTCGTCCTTGGCCTCGTCATGGCCGCGATCGGCGCGCGCGCGTTGATCACGATTGCCCGGAAGAGACGTCTGACGCGCGAAGCGCGCGGCTGGCCGCAGGTCGATGCGCAGATCCTGGAGAGCGCTGTCGAGGACACGGGTGCGCCGCGAAGCACTGCCGATTTTCTCCCGCTCGCACGCGTTCGCCGATTTCTGCCGCGGGTTAAATACCGCTATCGCGTCGGCCGGGCCGAGCATCGTGGCACGGCGATCGGCCTGTTCACGCGGGCGCCGATGCTTCACGACGAGGCAGCCGCGCTCTGCGGGCGCTACGAGCCCGGCGAATGGGTGAAGCTCTCCGTCAATCCCGCCAATGCGAAGCAGAGCGCGCTTCAACCAGCCGAGGACGGCGCCATGATCGGCGCCGTCCTCGGTGCGGCACTGCTCGTTCTGGGCGCCGCAATGATCGCGTTCGCCCTCATCGCCTCTTAGCGGATGATAACCCTCTCGGTATGGGTCGAGGGTCCGCGGCGATCGCGGAACAGGGCCGCGATCAGCAGCAGTGCGCCGCCGGCGACGATGATCCAGACGTAATAGGCCGAGACGAACGGGATCTTGATGAAGATGCCGACGATCCCGAGCGCGATGGCTCCCATCCCGAGCAGGATGAGCATGATGGTCTGACCGGACATAGGTTTCCTCCCGGAACTTGGGTCCTGAGGGAAACGGGCGAAACCCGATTTGGTGCCGTGTTCCGCTCGCCCGCGTCCTTGCGGCAGAGCGGGAGATCGCGCCTAGAGTGGCGGGAGGAAGCGAGTTCCGATGAAACTGCCTGACCTCATCCTCCAGTTCGGCATAGCCGGCGCTCTCGCCGTCGGCGGCGCCTGGGCGGTCTGGCGCGGGCTTCGCGAACGCCGCCTGTCGCGCGCCGCCGTGCATCGCTGGACGGAGACCAACGCCAAGATCCTGCAAAGCCGTGTCGACCGGGAGGCCGAGCCACGCGAAGAGCGCGAGGACGGACGCCTGCGCGGGCCGCGATGGCGGTACAAGCCCTATGTCCAATACAACTACCGGATCGAGGGGACCGAGCGTTACGGCACGACGATCCACTTCAACCCGCCCAGCTCGCTCGATGAAGGTGCGATGGCGGCGATCGCCGCGCGCTACAAGCCGGGCGCCACGGTCAAGCTCTACGTCGACCCCGCCGATCCGGAGAACACGGTGCTCGAGCCCGCGGTGGAAGGCTCTTCGCTCCTCTTCTGGGTCGGCTTCCCGCTCGCCGCGATCGGGCTCTTCCGCCTCGTCCAGCTCCTGATCAAGACGCAAGCACCCTAGCTGGCGCGACGCTATAAGGCTTCCAAAGGAACGGGGGACCCGCATGGAGCTCGGCAGCGCACGCAGCAATCTCTGGGAAATCGGCGAGGCCTCGGTCTCGCTCGCGCGGGCGCAGCGGCCGGCGCCGCGCCTCGTCACCATCGCGGCGCGGTCGAAGCCGATCGAGGTCGATCTCTCCGCCTCGGCGATGATCGTCATCGACATGCAGAACCGCTTCTGCCGCGTCAGCCGCGACGAATTCGGCGACCTCCCGACCGCGAAGCCCATCGCTCCGCTGCAGCGTCTGCTCCCCGCGTTGCGCGGCGCAGACGTGCCCATCCTCTGGGTCAATTGGGGCAACCGGCCCGACAAGCTCAACATGTCGCCCGGCCTGATGCATGGCTGGGCCAAAGGCGGTGGTTTCCGTCCGGTGCTGATGGACAAAGGCACTTGGGAAGCCGAGATCGTCGAAGGCCTCGACGTCGCGCCGGGCGACATCCATGTCGACAAATACCGCGTCAGCGGCTTCTGGGATTCGCCGCTGGAATCGATCCTGAAGAATCTGCGCGTCACCACGCTCTTCTTCGGCGGCGTCAATCTCGACCAGTGCGTCTATGCGACGATGCTGGACGCAAGCTGCCTCGGCTACGACGTCGTCCTCGTCGAAGACTGCGCCGCCACCCGCTCACCCGACTATTGTGCGCAGATGGTGCACTACAACACCGAACGCGGCATGGGCTTCATCACGACGGCGGACGACGTGGCGAAGGCCGCGCGGGGCTGAACAACCAGGCGCCCAACACCGTAGCCGCCGCCGCGCCCGCAAGTTGCGCCGCGATGAAGGCCGGCGCATCGGAAGGCGCGATGCCGGCGAAACTCTCCGTCATCGCCCGCGCGATCGTCACCGCCGGATTGGCGAAGGACGTCGAGGCCGTGAACCAATAGGCCGCCGTGATGTAGAGCGCGACGCTCGCGGCAGCCGCCTGCGGCCGCTCACGCAATCCCATGATCGTCAGCACGAGCCCGAAGGTTGCCACGGCCTCCGACAGCCATTGCGCCATGCCGCTCCGCGCCTTCACACCGACCTGCAGGATCGGCAGGTCGAACATCGCATGCGCGAGCATCACGCCCAGAACGGCGAAAGCGACCTGCACGACGAGATAGAGAACCGCCTCATGCGGACGCAGATCGCCCCGCGCCGCGCTCATCGCGCTTACGGCCGGATTGAAATGTGCGCCAGAGAGCGGCCCGAACACAGTGATGAGGGTGTAGAGCGCGGCCCCCGTCGCGATGGCGTTCGCCAGCAAGGCAATCGCCAAATTCCCGCCCGCCAGACGCTCGGCCATGATGCCCGACCCGACCACCGCGGCGAGCAGCATGGCGGTACCGGTTGCCTCCGCCGCGAGGCGTCTTGCCAGCGATTCCGTCATGACTCAGAGCGCGCGGCGCATCAGGGTCGCCGATTGCGGACAAAGGCTGGAGAACTGCCGCGTCGCCCGGATCGCTGCCGGCGCGTCGTCCCGCGACGCGGCGGCGAAGCCTTCCTTCACGAAGAACGGCGCCGCCGACTCGGTCAGCAGCCAGAGTTCGCTCAGCCGCTGGGCGCGCGCCTGCACGACAAGCGCAGCGACGATCCCGGCGCCGAGTCCCTGCCCGCGTGCACCGGGCTGCACGACGATGGATCGGACGAGTCCGATCTCGCCCAATGCCGCGAGGCCGCCGAAGGCCCTGCCCTCGATCTCGATGAAGACGGGCTGTCCCTCCGAAAGGTCGTCGGTCGGAAGCCCAGCAGCGGCCAACGCGGTCAGCAGCCGCGCATCGTCCGCACCGACGGGCGACGCTGCGCTCACGCGGGCACCGCGACCGCGCCGCCGATCTCCTCGACCTTTGCCTTCAGCGCCATGCGATCGAGCGAAGAGAACGGCAGCGAGGCGAAGAGCTCGACGCGGCGCTTGAGCAGGACGAATGCCTCGCGGAACGCCTTCATGCGCTCGGCCTCGCTGCCCGTCGCGGCGGCCGGGTCCGGCGCGCCCCAATGCGCCTTCATCGGCCGGCCCGGCCAGATCGGACAGACCTCGTTCGCCGCCTGGTCGCAGACCGTGAACACGAAATGCATGTGCGGCGCGCCCGGCGCGGCGAACTCGTTCCAGCTCTTGGAGCGCAGCCCATCGGTCGGCAGCTTCATCTCCTGCAGCAGCTTGATGGTCAGCGGATGCACCTCGCCCTTCGGAAAGCTGCCGGCGCTATAGCCCTTCAGCTTTCCCATGCCGAAGCGGTCGGCGATCACCTCGCCCATTACGCTGCGCGCCGAATTGCCGGTGCAGAGGAAAAGGACGTTGAACTTCTCCATGCGCGCCTCGCTATCCGCAGCAGGCGGAGACTTTCGCGGGCGCGGGCGACGGTTGTGCGGCAGCAGCACCGCAGCAGGCCGAGGCCTTGGGCGGTTCGGGTGCGGCAAAGACACCGAGAATGGCATCGGCGTCGGCGCTCAGCGTTTCGGGCACTGTGACGGTGACGTGCATTCCATCATCGTCGCGCGCGACATCGAAGCCGAGCGCGCCGCAGCACTGCCGCTCGCGCGCCACGAGATCTTCGACCGCTTCCGCCACGCCGAGATCGTAGACGAGGTCGACACGGTCACCGCTGCGCCGCGCGCTCTTCAGCGAGGCCGCGTTCAGCCGCGCGATCTCGTCGAGCCGGCCCGTCAGCGCATCGCCTGAAAGGCTGCATGCGGCAACGCGGGCCGGTGCGGTCTCCTGCGCTGCCGGCGCGCAGCACGCCGCTGCCGCCTTCGGCTCCACGGCAGCGTGCACCGCGGCACTCGTACCTTCGCCATAGGTCGTGATCTGGCCGTAGGTGAGGAAGCTCTCCCAGCGCACGCCCTGCGGATCGGCGGCCCAGGTCTTGTCCGAGATGGCGTAGCAGCATGGCGCCTTGTCCTCGGTCGCGATGCGCGCCTCGGCCGCCTTCAACCGGTTGGTGATCTCGGCCAGTTCGTCGGCCGACTCCACCTGGATGCCGAGATGATCGATGCCGCCGGCCCGGCCGCGTGCCGAGATCGCGAAGTTCACCTTCGGATCGTCGAGCATCCATTTGGCGTAGTCGTTTTCAACGACGCTCGGCTCGGCGCCGAACAGCGTCGCGTAGAAGGCGCGCGACTGCGCGAGGTCGTCGACGGCGACGTGAACATGCAGGCGCTTCATGGCGCGTTCCTTTCAGCAGCAGTTGGATTTCGCCAGCGCGCCCGAAAGCGGGACGCAGACGTCGGGACTGCGCTTGCAGCAGTCCTCGAGAAGAAAACCGATGAGATCGCGCATCGCGTCGAAGCGGACCGCGTAGTTGCGTTCGCGCGACACGGCGCGAAGGCTGAGAAGTCCGGAGTCGGTGAGGATGCGCAGATGGGTCGAGAGCGTGTTCGCCGGAATGCCCAGCTCTTCGGCAATGTCGCTGGCGCGCATGCCCTCAGGGCCGGCCGTCACCAAAAGGCGGAAGACCGCGAGGCGCGATTTCTGCGCCAGCGCGGAAAGGCGGGAAACGGCCGCATCGGCGGGCAGCAGATCGGCTTCGAGTTCGTAGGCAGCGCTCATAATTCGATATTTCGACGATAATGGAACAAATGTCAAGAGGCTTGCGCCAGAAATCGACGCGGGCCTCGCCTATCCTCTTGCCGTCGAGCCCCTGGCCTGCCGGCTTTGGTCTACAATCCGAAGGAACGCCGCCCGATGCGAACGCGCATTGCGACCTGCCGCTGCGGCGCCGCCGCCATCGAAGCCGAAGGCAAGCCGATCGCCAATCAGCTCTGCCACTGCGCCTCGTGCAGGCGGCGCACCGGTGGACCGTGCGGCTGGACCGCCGTCTTTCGTGCCGAACAGTTCCGCGTCCTGCGCGGCGACTTCACAATCTATCGCTCCAATGGCGATGTCGGCCCGACCGCGAATTCGTTCTGCTCCGCCTGCGGCACGACACTCTTCTTCGTTCCCGAAGCTCATCCGGGCATCGTCGGCTGCGCCGGCGGCTGCTTCACCGACGATCCGCTCGGCGAGCCGACGGCCAGCATGAGCGACGACCAGCGATGCGCCTGGCTTGCTCTGCCGGATGGTTGGACGAAGCGCGGCTCAGCCGAAGCGGCGCGACGCTAGCGCGGGAAGACGCGCAGCGTCGCCGGCACCAGACGCAGCGTGTCCGCGCGGTGCGCGTCGCTGTCCGGCGGCAGCACGATCTCGAGAAGGTTGCCCGCCTCTGTGCGCACGTCGAGGCGCGTCACCGGGCCGGCGTCGAGCACATTCAGCACCTTGACCGCCAGCCCGCCGATATCCGCAATGCGCCAGTCATGCGGGCGCACGAAGGCGACCGCCGGTCCGTCGGCAATGTCGCCCGGCGCCGGCGCGTGAATGCCGCCGCCCGAGAACTGGCCGTGCTTGATGTTGCCTTCGAAGCGCGCCGCGCCGCCGATGAAGTCGGCGACGAAGGCCGTCGCTGGGTTGTTGAAGAGCTCGCCGGGAGGCGCCGCCTGTTCGATCCGGCCTTTGTTCATCACCGCGACGATGTCGGCGAGGTCGAGCGCCTCTTCCTGATCGTGCGTGACGAACACCGTGGTGACGCCGGTACGATCGTGCAGGTCGCGCAGCCAGCGGCGCAGATCCTTCCGCACCTTGGCGTCGAGCGCGCCGAACGGCTCGTCGAGCAGCAATATGCGCGGCTCGATGGCAAGCGCGCGGGCGAGTGCCACACGCTGACGCTGGCCGCCCGAGAGCTGGCTCGGATAGCGATGGCCGAGCCCGTCGAGCTGCACCAGCTTCAGCAGTTCGTCGACCCGCCGGCGGATCACCCACGGCCAGGGCCGCCGCCAGAAGCGCCGCACGCGCAGCCCGAAGCCGACATTGCGCGCCACCGTCATGTGGCGGAACAGCGCGTAGTTCTGGAACACGAAACCGGCGCGGCGCTCCTGGGTCGAGAGCCGCAGCCAGTCCTGCTCGCCGAAATTGACCGAGCCCTCGTCCGCGACGTCGAGACCGCCCAGAATGCGCAGCAGGGTCGTCTTGCCTGAGCCCGACGGTCCGAGCAGCGCGACGAAAGCGCCCGCGGGCGCGGTCAGGCTCGCGCCGTCCAGCGCCGCTGTGGCGCCGAAGCGCCGTGTCAGGCCGTCAATGGAAAGCGTCATGCCCTGCTGGGGTTCAATGGCGCCGGCTGGCGGCAAGCTGTCCGCCATAACGCCATTCCAGCCAGGATTTCGCAATGAGGGTGACGAGCGCGAGGCCCGCGAGAAGCGAGGCGACGGCGAAAGCGCCGACCGCGCCGTTGGCGCTGGAGTCATTGTAGAGGATCTCCACATGCAGAGGCAGCGTGTTGGTTTGGCCGCGGATATGGCCGGAGACGACGGAGACCGCGCCGAATTCGCCCATCGCCCGCGCATTGCAGAGGAGGACGCCGTAGAGCAGTCCCCATTTGACGTTGGGCAGCGTCACCGAACGGAAGGTGCGCAAGCCCGAAGCGCCGAGCGTCAGCGCCGCTTCCTCTTCCGCCGTGCCTTGCTCCTGCATCAGCGGGATCAGCTCGCGCGCGATGAAGGGGAAGGTGACGAAGATGGTCGCGAGCACGATGCCCGTGACCGAGAAGATGATCTTGATGCCCTGGTCCTGCAGCAGCCCGCCGAACCAGCCATGGCTGCCGTAGAGCAGCACATAGACCATGCCGGCGACGACCGGCGAGACCGAGAACGGCAGATCGATCAGCGTGATCAGCAGGCTCTTGCCGCGGAACTCGAACTTGGCGATCGCCCAGGACGCGGCGAGACCGAAGACGAGGTTCAGCGGCACCGCGATCGCGGCGACGAGCAAGGTCAGCTTGATCGCCTCGATCGAATCCTTGCTGCTCACCGCATCCCAGAACGGCGTCCAGCCTTTGCTGAAGGCCTGGGTGAAGACCGTGACCAGCGGCATGCCGACCAGCGTGAACACGAAGACGATCGCGACGATGATCAGCAGGATGTGCCACGCCGTGCTGGCCGTGCCGCGGCGGCGATGATTGGGCGGGCGCGAGGCGATCGCTGCGGCGGTCATCGGCGCGCGAACCATGCCTGCACGAGATTGATCGCGAGCAGGATGAGGAATGAAGCGAAGAGCATCACGACGCCGATCGCCGCGGCGCTCGCATAGTTGAAGGCGCCGCCTTCATCGAGCTTGATGTAGATGAGCAGCGGCGCGATCTCGGACTTCAGCGGGATGTTGCCGGCGATGAAGATCACCGAGCCGTATTCGCCGACCGCGCGCGCAAAGGCGAGCGCAAAGCCGGTGAACCAGGCCGGCAGGATCGCCGGCATGACGACGAAGAGGAATGTCTGCCAGGTGCGCGCGCCGAGCGTCGCCGCCGCCTCTTCCTGGTCGCGGTCGAGATCCTCCAGCACCGGCTGCAGCGTGCGCACCACGAAGGGCAGACCGATGAATGTCAGCGCCACCATGATGCCGAGCGGCGTGTAGGCGACCTTGAGGTCGAAGAAGCGGCTGAGCGGCTCGCCGAGCCAACCCTTCGGACCATAGAGCGCGGCGAGCGCGATGCCCGCGACCGCGGTCGGCAGCGCGAAGGGCAGATCGATCAGCGCATCGAGGAAGCGCCGGCCGAAGAAGCGGTAGCGCGTCAGCACCCAGGCGACGAGCAGGCCGAAGACGGCGTTGACGCTCGCGGCGATCAGCGAGGCACCGAAGGAGAGCTTGAGCGAGGCGACGACGCGGGGATCGGTCACCTTGGCGATGAAGCCGTCGAAGCCGAGCTCCATCGGCCGGATGATCAGCGCCGCCAGCGGCAGGAGGACGATCAGCGAGAGGTAGAAAATCGTGAAGCCGAAGGTCAGCCCGAAGCCCGGCAGAATGCTCGGCTGGCGCCACTGGAAGGGCCGGCGAGGCGCGCTGATGCTGATCGTCGCGTCGGTCATGGAAGCCTGCGTTGGAACCCTACTTGGCGAGGCGACCCCGGACCGAGCCATGCCGCCCCGCTTAATCGTCACATAAGGGCGCGGGCCCCCGGAACCGGGGACCCGCGAGTTTGGGGCCAAATAGGGAGGAGAGACTTACTGCTGGCCCGGTTGGTAGATCTGGTCGAAGACGCCGCCGTCGCCGAAGAATTCACCCTGCGCCTTCGCCCAGCCGCCGAAATCCGCGATCGTGGCGAGCGGGAGCTGCGGGAAGGTCGAGGCGTATTTCGCCGCCACCGTCGCGTCGCGCGGCCGGTAGTGGTTCTTGGCGATGATCTCCTGCGCCTCGGGCGTGTAGAGGAACTTCAGATACGCCTCGGCGATGGCCCGCGTGCCGTGGCGGTCGACGATGGTGTCGACGATCGCAACGGGCGGCTCGGCCAGGATCGAACGCGAGGGATAGACGATGTCGAACTCGCCGGGGCCGAGTTCCTCCAGCACCAGATAGGCCTCGTTCTCCCAGGCCAGCAGCACGTCGCCGATGCCCCGCTCGGTGAACGTGACGGTCGAGCCGCGCGCACCGGTGTCGAGCACCGGCACGTGCTTGTAGAGTTCGCCCACGAAAGCCTTTGCCGTGTCGGTGCTGCCGCCCGGCTGCTTCAGCGCCCAGTCCCAGGCCGCGAGGAAATTCCAGCGCGCGCCGCCCGAGGTCTTGGGATTCGGCGTGATGACCTGGATGCCGTCCTTGGTGAGATCGCCCCAGTCCTTGATGCCCCAGGGATTACCCTTGCGCACCAGGAAGACAATCGTCGAGGTGTAAGGCGCGGAGTTCTCCGGCAGGCGCGACTGCCAGTCCGCCGGCAGATAGCCGGTCTTGCTCGCGATCTCGTCGATGTCCGAAGCGAGCGCCAGCGTCACGACGTCGGCCTCGAGCCCGTCGATCACCGAACGCGCCTGCTTGCCCGAGCCGCCATGGCTCTGGTTGATCGTGACGGCCTCGTTGCCCGCGGCCGTCCACTGTGCGCTGAAGGCGTCGTTGATCTGCTTGTAGAGCTCGCGCGTCGGGTCGTAGCTGACGTTGAGCAATTCGGCCGCGCCGGCGCTGCCCGCGATGCTGACGGCCAGAGCGGCGGTCAGCGTTTTCCACCATCGTGTCATGCTGTGCTCTCCATTCCCTGGTCTGGTTCAGAACGACAACTGCGTACGCACGCTGAAGATATTGAAGTCCTGGCCGATCTGAGCACCTGCCGGAGGCGTCAATGCGCCTGCGCCGAAGGCGGTTCCACCGGGGCTCAGGCGATCGACCTCGACATGCTGATAGTCGAGAGCGAAGCGGAAGCTGGAATTCAGATACCAGTTGAGGCCGGCCGTGAAGATGCGCTGCTTGCCGCCTCTGATGCCGCCGACCGGCGTCGCGGTGCCGGGCGCGCCGGCATTATAGTCGAGATCGACCTCGCTGTAGCGGGCCGCGATCTCCCAGGCGCCGAGGCCCTTGGTCTCGTCCTTGCCGCCGACGAAGCGGGCGGGCTTGGGCGCCCCGAAGGCGCCGTTCTGGGCGTTGTAGCGGCGCGGCTCGCCCGAGATCGTATAGCTCGCCTGGACATACCAGCCGGTGAAATCCGGATCGGGCAGCACGGGACCGGCCACGTTGCGGCGCTCGATCTTGTACCAGAAGTGCTCGGCCTGCAGCAGCAGCGCCTTGTAGCGCACTGCGATCTCAACACCCGGCACGAAGACGCTCTCTGCGTCGATATTGCCGGTGTCGATCAGGCGCGTGCCGTCGATGCGGTTCTCGGGCCGGTCGCGGAACCGGACCGGGTAACGCGGCGCGGTGTCGATGCCGGCATCGGCCGGCTGGAAGACATAGGTCGCGTTGGCGCCGAGATGCACCTGCCAGGTCGGATCGTTATAGGCGAGGAACGTGCCGCGCCCGACCAGCGCAAGCTGTTCGTCGAATGCCGAGGTGCCGATGGTCGGACCGGTCAGCACCAGAGACGCCGTCCATCGTTCGCCGTTGCCGAGCACGCCGATGCCGGTGCGGCCTTCGCTGCCGGCGAGCGAGCGCGAGATTTCCGAAGACGACGCGCGCTCCAGGAAGAGCGTGTCGGCCGAGCCCGCCGCGTCGTCGAGATTGGCCGGCGGCGAGAACGCGCCGGCGCGCAGGCGCCAGCCGGGAATGCCGCGATACTCGACATAGACGTCCTGGATGCGGCCGCCCTCTTCGGTGCCGGAGCCGCCGAACTGATAGGAGAGGCTGTAGCCGAAATCCTTGAAGAAGGTGCCTTCGACGCCGATCTGGGCGCGGCGGAAATTCGTGCCGTCGGAGAGATCGCGCGCCTTGGCCGCTTCGGTCGCATCGCCGACCGAGCCGCGGCGGAAGTCGGCGGCGGGCAGGCCCGGCGGGTCCTGATCGTAATAGCCGGCGTCGAACTGGACGCGGCCGCGGATCGAGGCGGAGAAGTTCTTGTCGGCGGTCTCGAAGCTCGGACGGCCGTTATCGAGCTTCACCTGCACCTGCTCGTTCTGGCGGCGCAGCGTCTCGGCGAACTGGGCGCCCGACTGCTGCTTCAAGGAGCCGAGCTGCTCCTTCACCTCCTTCAGCTCCGCCCGCAGCTCCTGCAGCTCCTGCCGCAGCTCGGCATTGCTTTGGGCGAAGGCAGGCGAGCTCAGCGCGGCGATGGATGCGGTGGCGACGAGGGCACGACGGATGCGCAACATGGTCTCAGCTCCCCAGCAATGTTGGCGCCGAGGATTGGCAGAGAAGAAAACTCGATCAATTCAGTAGGGATTAATGATTGCGTAAGCGGCGGCGGAGGAACGGTTGCGATCGCGGGAAAACAGGTTAGTTTTCCGCCATTGACACCGGGGTCATGCGATGCGGACAGCAACCGGAATTCTCTTCCTTGCGCTCATCCTCGCAGGATGCGCGACCCCAAAGCCAGACTCGGACACACCCATTCCGGACGCCGTTCGCGCAGCGGCACTGGCCGCGCGACCCGACATGACGATCGTCGAAGCCGAGCTGAAGGAGCGCGACGGACGCCGCTATTACGACGTCGAAGGCACGCTGCCCGGCGGCGCCGAGATCGAGCTCGACCTGCTCGAAACGCCTGCCGGCTGGATCGTCGTCGAAATCCAGCGCGACATCGCCTGGAGCGAGACACCGGCCAATGTGCAGCAAGCGACCGCAAAGGCACGGCCCGGCTTCACGCCGGTGCGGGTCATCGAAAGCGTCCAGGCCGACGGCAGCGGCACGATCTACGAGCTCTTCCTCGACGGCCAGCCGAAGACGCCGGCGCTCGAAGTGATGGTGAAGGACGGCGCCGCGACGGTACTCAAGGAAGCCTGGCCGCACTAGCGCCTAAGCCGGAATCGGATCGTCCGCCGCTTCGAGCGCGCTTTCGAGCGTGTGGATTTCGAGGATGCTGGCCGTCGCGTCGCGCACGTCGAGCAGCGCGCGGCGGATCGCGCAGGTCTTCACGTCGGTGCAATCCGTGCAGCGGCGATAGGCGGTGCGGCTGGCGCAAGGCGTCAGCGCCAGCGGCCCGTCGATCGCGCGCAGGATCTCCGCGAAGTGGATCTCGCCCGCCGGCCGAGCCAGCGCATAGCCGCCGGCGCGTCCGCGGATCGAGCGCACGAGCCCCGCGCGTTTCAGATCGAGCAGGATCTGTTCCAGGAATTTGCGCGGCACCGTCGCTTCGGTCGCGAGGTCCGACGTCTGGCGCGGCGCATAGGGCGCCCCGCCGGCGAGGACCAGCATGGCACGCAACGCGTAACGGGCTTTCTGGGACAACATCTGAGGCGGGCGATAATCTTGGCTGTGTGATGAGCGCGACGCCCGCCGCCGTCAAGATGGCTTTGCCGCTTCCGTCAACGCCGCGCTAGGCTCCTCGCATGTCGCAGCCGGTCACGACCGATCTCTCGCTCTGGAAGAAGAATCTCGGGACCGTGCCCGATTGGGTCTGGCTGCGCACCGAGCTGACGACACTGGTGCTCGCCGACAACGACCTTGAAGAGATCTCCCCCTCCGTCGGCGCGCTGAAGAATCTGCGCATGCTCGATCTCGGGCACAACAGGCTGAGAGCCGTCCCCGACACGCTCGGCGACCTCGATGGCCTCACCGACTTCCTCTATCTGCACGACAACCGCCTCGCCGCCTTGCCCGACGCGCTCGGCCGCCTCACGCGCCTCCGCTATCTCAATATCAGCGAGAACGCCTTCGAGACGCTGCCCGATGCGGTGACGCGTATGACCGCGCTCATCGAGCTGAGGGCAACCGACAACAAGCTCTCCGCCCTGCCCGATTCCATCGGCCGCCTCTCCGCGTTGCGCGAGCTTCATCTGCGGAACAACGCGCTGAAGACCTTGCCGGACGCGATCGGCGAACTCCGATCGCTCCGGCAAATCGATCTCCGCGGCAATCGGATCGCGCATCTGCCGCCGGCGATGGCAGACCTGCCTTGCCTCGAGAAGATCGACCTGCGCTGGGTGACGACGCTCTCGCCGCCCAACTGGTTCGCCGCGCTCGAAGCGCGCGGCTGCGCGATCTATCGCTAGCCTCAAGCCGGCCGGTTGATGCCGCCGCCGTCGAGCACCGCTCGGACCTTCTGAGCCAGCTGGTCCATGGTGAAAGGCTTCGTCATGAAGGCGACGCCGGCGTCCAGCATGCCGTTATGGACGACGGCGTTGCGCGTATAGCCGGTGGCATAGAGCACCTTCAGCTCAGGCCGCCGCTTCACCGCCTCGTCGGCGAGCGCGCGTCCCGTCATCTCCGGCATCACCACATCGGTAAAGAGCAGATCGATATGCGGCATCGCATCGAGCTTGCCGAGCGCCTCGCTGCCGTTCGCCGCATGCACCACCGTGTAGCCGAGCTCGCGCAGCGTATCGACGGTGACGCGGCGGACATTGGCCTCGTCCTCGACGACGAGGATCGTCTCGCTGCCCTGCGCCATGGCGACCGGCGGCTTCTCGGCCGCGGCCGGCGCCGTGCCCGTGAAGCGCGGCAGATACAGCTTCACCGTCGTGCCGCGGCCGAGCTCGGAATAGATCTTCACATGGCCGCGCGACTGCTTGACGAAGCCGAACACCTGGCTGAGCCCAAGGCCGGTGCCGTGACCGACGCCCTTGGTGGTGAAGAACGGGTCGAAGGCGCGCTCGATCGTCGCCTCGTCCATGCCGGAGCCGGTGTCGGTGACGCAGATCGCGACATACTGGCCGGGCGCCACCTCATTGTTCTCGGCCGCATAGGCCTCGTCGAGGAAGGCGTTCTCGGTCTCGATGGTCAGCTTGCCGCCGTTCGCCATCGCGTCGCGGGCATTCACGGCGAGGTTCAGGATCGCGGTCTCGATCTGCGCGCTGTCGGCGAAGGTGCGCCATAGTCCGCCGGCCAGAACCGTCTCGATCTCGATGCGCTCGCCAAGAGAGCGGCGCAGCAATTCCGACATCCCGGCGACCACCTTGTTCGGCTCGCAGACCGACGGCGAGAGCGCCTGCTGGCGCGAGAAGGCGAGAAGGCGCGCGGTCAGAGCGGCGGCGCGCTGCGCCCCTTCCATGGCGTTCTTCACGCCCTGCTGCGCGCGGTCGGGATCGCTGCGAAGGCGGCGGTTCACGAGATCGAGGCTGCCGACGATGATGGCGAGCATGTTGTTGAAATCATGCGCGATGCCGCCGGTGAGCTGGCCCAGCGATTCCATCTTCTGCGCATGGCGGAGCTGGCCTTCGGCGAGCGCACGGCTGGTCGCCTCGGCATGCAGCTTGGCGTTCGCCTCGGCCAGCAGATCGCGCGCCGCCGCGGTTTCGGCGAGACGGTGGCGGGCGTCGCGAATGGCGAAGACGGTGAGGACGAGTATCAGCGCGAAGCCTGCGATGATCGCCCAGCGCAATTCGTCATTGGTCGCGGCAACGCTGGTGCGGCGTTCGGCGAGAAGGCGCTCCTCCTCGGCGACCATGGCGCGCACGCCGGTGCGGATCTGGTCCATCAGCACCTTGCCGCGGCCGCCCTGCACCACCGCCATGGCGCCTTCGGCATCGCCCGCTTTGCGTTTCTCGATCGACGAGGCGATGACCGCCATGCGCTCGTCGATCAGCGGACGCAGCTTCGCCAGCGAGTCCTGCTGGGCGGGATTGTCCGTGATGAGCCCGGCGAGCTCGCCCAGCTGCGGCTCGAGCTGCTTCAGCGCGTTCTCATAGGGCTCGAGATACGTCTCGTCGCCGGTGATGAGATAGCCGCGCTGCCCGTTCTCGGCGTCCTGCATGCGCGCGAAGAGCCGGGTCAGTTGGTTGCGGACCTCCAGCGAGTGGCTGACCCATTCCTGCTCCTGCTGCTGGCGGCCCGCCATCCAGAACGTCACGGCGATCACCGCCGCGAGCAGCGCGAAGCCGGCCGCGGTCAGCCAGATGGAACGGCGGAGGGAGGCGCGAGACGGCATGAAGCCGCTATCTGATCGAAACGACGCCTTCGTTCAAGAAAGGGAGCCGTCGCGCCGCGCCCGGAACCGCCAAAAAAGAAAGGGTCCCGGTTGAGGGACCCTCCAAAAAGCAAAATCGGCGGGTTGCGCCCCCCGCCGATCCGCTACTGATCTCGAACTTTGCGCGAACCCTTGCGGACCCGCCTCTATTCTACCCAGCTCTTCGCCGCACAGCCGGCTCAAATGAGAAACTTGCGAACCTCACCCACCGAACTGACTGCCCCCGTCTCGCGCCCCTTGCGAGGCAGCGTCTGAAGGCTGGAACAAACGAACCGTTGCCGATCCACCGCTCCCGAAGCTCAACCGTAGGGGCCAGACGTCGCGCCTCCGGTCTCACTGCGCCGGCCTTGCGGCCCCCGCTTGCGCCATCTTAAGAGCAACAACCCCGCTCTTTCTGGACCATGGGTCGATGAGTCCGCGTTTGACCGCCTTCCCCATCGCAGGCCTTGCCGTCTACAACCTACTCACGGTGTGACCCGCTTTCCGCCGCAGCCGCCGGGAACCGTCGCCCCCGTTGACCCAGTGACTTCCCGCGCCAATCTCTGACTTTCGTCAGCCGGTTTCGATCAACCACGCACGAAGCCTCGTCCCCTTTCGCAAAACCGTCAATCGGGTGATTCGTTTACCCACGGGCTTATCCCCATGTTTCTGAAAACGCGCATTCCAGCCGTACTCCGGACATAAAGAAGGGTCAGGAAGCGCCCGTGTCCGCCATCGCTTTGGAAGAGCCGAGTGTCGCCGATCGCTTGCGCGCCCAGCCTCAGCTGGCGTGGTGGATCGGCGCGTCGGTCGCCATCCATCTGATCGTTCTGATCTGGGTCTTTCTGCTGCCCGATCAGGAGCCGATGACGCTGTCGGACCAGGCCTTTCCAGCACAGTGGGATCCGAAGCTTGGAATTCACGTGACTTGAAGTCGCG
>JADMIO010835332.1_pt1 | contig 72705 bp, 79 predicted proteins | sample 8958161 | NCBI WGS metagenome assembly JADMIO01 (sample SAMN16585339, study PRJNA669376) | soil metagenome | isolation source: Crop rotation soil | place: USA: Cullars Rotation, Alabama | collected 2011 | reverse complement strand
GCCGCGACTTCAAGTCACGTGAATTCCAAGCTTCGGATCCCACTGTGCTGGAAAGATATGAATGGTCATCGAACATTGGATGATTTGTGCTGTCAAATTAAATATCACTATTTTACTTCCTTATTCGAGAAACATGAATAAAATTTTATAATGCTCAAGAGAGACTTGTGGGCCATGAGATTGATTTCACAAATGGGCCATTTGTGAGATTTCAACTTGTGGGCCATGGTTTGTTATTGTCTGTATTGATTCGCTTCAAAAATGATTCAAGGAACACTACCAGCGACGATTCTGACGAATCTCGGCGTTCTTCGAATCTTCACCGACTTCGAGGCGGCCGAGCGACGAGCAGTTGGCGCTGTCTTCGGAGAAGAGGTAATACATTGATTGGGTGATTCCTAATTTATACGCATGTTACAGAAGATTCGAGGCTGTTCCTTCCACTACTGCCAGGCCATCATTCGTCAAGTTCGACATCTGGGATTGGGAGATCTCTACGCCGACAAAGACTCCGATGCCCACTCTGCGATCCGAATGTTGTGTGCCTTGCCGCTGCTGAGCCCAGGCAACGTCAGACCTTATTGGCGATCAACTCTACGCCCTCGGCTCCAACGTCTCGGACTGGAGGCGCTGGCGATCTATTTCGACAACTATTGGATGGCCTGAACTATTGGATGGATTGGATTGGAATTCGTGCATTTATTGATCGCGGCTGGCCGCATGGAATTGTATGAGAATATTGAGTGTGCAATGGAGAAATAAAGAGAGCTTCTATGGTTTCTTGCGTTTTCTTTCAACAAAAAGTCACATAGATGCAAATTTCTAGATCCTCAACCTCATTCGAGTTTTTGTCGTATGGAGGGGGCAATTTCTAATTGCCCCCCCATTCAACAAAATGTCGTATGGAGGGGGCAATTCCTAATTGCCCCCCCCCATTCAACAAAATGTCGTATGGGGGGGCAATTGTCCTATCACCACTGATTTTATAGAAACTAAAAAATTCTCACATTCTGTCAAAATTTTATTAAACCTGATTCGAAATTACCGATTCCAATTCGAATTACAAATGTTTTCAAACTTATAATTTCGAATACCAATGTATCCCTGAGTAATATTTAACACTGGTATTTTTATTAAGCAAATGCTACAAATACAATTACTACCAACCAGATAGATTTTAAAATAATTAGATTAGATAGAAAGATAATTTAATGGCACCAAAAACATAGCTACATATTTATATGCAGATTTCCATGAAATCAACCCTTATAGTAGGCCCTCATCTAAAAATGGATTTTCAAAACGACATATTCTTCCAAGGTGATTTATTCAAAGTAAAATAATATAGATATCATGTGACAAAATTAGTGCTTAATTATATTATGCCTGGTTATATGATTGATTATATATTATCAAATTTTCTTATAAACTTTTTATAATTCGAAATTTCCATTTGATGAAGCGTAACTTTCATTTCCATGCATGCACTCAAGCGTTCTTGACCTTCTTTCCGTTGACTTTGCCCGACTTCGCGGAGGAAACGAGCACACACTCTCTGAACGCCCTGGCCAGACTGCGACTCTTTTCCTTTCCCCGCTTTTGCAACTTCTTCAATTTTCTCTCCAGACGCACCAGCTGCGCATCCTTTGGACTGGCGAGTAGACGCGCCTTCAGCAGTTGCTCCACACAGGTCACATTGATGTTACGCGACGAGTGGGAGAAGTGACGGTTCCCACGATGGCTGCGGGAACTGTTGCCTCTTCGTGCATGGATCTCCTCGATGTCGGCGAGTAGAAGGGAGAAGATGAGAAGGAGCGAGAAGAAGGCAACCAAGTTCTTGAAGAGAGAGGTCATTTCAGTTATTTGATTAGGTAGAGTTTAAAGGGACTAAATTCTAGGTTTAGACAGAGAGGAAATCGGAGTTGTTAGAGTTTTTGGGAGAATGGGTTGTTACATGCGTTTAAACGATTTTTGGAGAGGAACACATGGTAGATGGAGACACATAGATAGGTAGATGGATGATAGATAGGTAGATGGAGACACACAGAATGCATTGAATGGAATTGATAGATTGTAATGTGCAGGCGGTTAGATTCCACGTCGCGAACATCAATGATTGTGACTCTCCCGTATTGGATTGTATTGTTGTCCAACCGCTAGTGTTCCATAAGGGAACACCAATCGGAACATGGATTCTAACCAACTCCATAATCATAATACTCTCCATCCAGAAGTCCATTCTCCTCTGTCAGCTGGGGGACTCAATGTGCAGTGCAGGCAGCGTATGCCTTGACTGTGGCAGTCGGTTAGAATCCACGTTCCGACCTTGAGTCGCTTGACAAATATTTCCATTAAACAATTGGGAAGGCAGGCTTAACTAACATTGCGTCCACGAATCTTACAAGGCTAGCAGAGCGCTGGAAAGTTGGAATGAATGACAAATTTGTTAATATGGATGCGGAGAATAGTGATAAAGTATAATAAGTTTAGTCTCCACATTTCCGTCACTCCGATCGCTAATCCTAACCCGACTCGCTCCATAAATTTTGGAAGTAAAATAGGAACCATTGCCTCTATCTCCTTCTGTAATCAATCAAATGGAGCGTTTGATAGTTGGGAAAGGAACAATGGACGAAGAGATGTTAAAGATTGCGTCAGTTGAGTAATTGTGTCAGACAGTTAGAATCCACGTTACAACAGAGTTCTCGATGCTTCTAATCCATATCCCTTTATCTCATGAGATCGTAGAACCTTCACGTCAAAACTTCGATTCGGTTTTATTTTGAGGGTAATACTATAGCAGGATTATATAATCTTAATAATTTTAAACATTTTTAAAAAGAAGTAATTTATTTTTTGGTAATTGTTTAAAAATAATATAAAAATAAACAATTTAAAAATTGTTTATTTTTATAATAAAAATAAACAATTTAAAATTGTTTAAAATTAATATAAAAATGTGCAATTGTATATTTTTATAGTAATAATAAACAATTGAAAATTGTTAAAAAATACTATAAAAATATACAAAAATAAATTGTTTATTTTTATAATATTTTCATACACTTCTAAGGGGGGGGGGCCTGCTATAGTATTACCATTTTGAGTCGAGTAAAGGTCACCCCTTATAGTTTTCCGGAACTGGGAGGGAGTAATTACCTTGACGGAGAGATCGAAAGGTCCGGCCCTGAATCCACTATTGAAAGAGAGGAAGCGTAGGGAAAGTCGTTGGCCATCATTGACAATGATTTTTCCAAGAGAGTATCTTAAAGTAAAAAACTACAGCAGTACAAGACTTCTGGCATACAAACTAAAATTTATGAGACACTACATCTCTTCGGACTTAATGCCTAGGGTATAGTGGTGATAAGAAAGAACGATTTTTAAATTGTATTTTGACGTATAACAAAGAAAATGTTTATTAATCAAATTTATTCGTTATTACTCAATATAAATTCATTGTGGATGAAAACGAAAATCATTATTGTCATTATTTAGATTAATTGGTTAATTATATGACTTCATTATTAGGGTTTTCCATTGTTCGATAAGTTAAACATTTTTAGCAGTTGAATTACGCCCTTTTCCCTGCTGCTTGCACACAGCCTTGGCGGCCTTGTACTGATTACGGATCTCGGCCCACTGCGATTTCTTCTGCTCCAGCGACAAGCTGCCATTGACGCGAATCGATCGTCCCGCGGCGCGTAGAGCCTGTTTGGCTTGAGCCTTGCACTGTCGATACAGAGCGTACTTTCCACCAAATAAACCAGCACTCGAGTTGCGCTTCGAATGACGGCCATGGGAGCGGGTGCGATTCGAACGACGGCCATGTGAGCGAGTGCGATTCTTCTTTCCGTGACGCAAACCTCGGACTCCTCCACCTGAGAAAAGTCCGAATGGGATTGAGCCATCGAGACGATTAGCGAGTCCCGCCGGCAACCATCCAGGCGCTCCGGTAGACCGGTTCTTTCGCGCTAAAAGGGCATTTGAAGCTCCCTTCGCCGGTTTGACGCTGAGGGCAACCAATCCGATGATGAGGATGAGTGCAACGACTCCGTTCTTGAAGGATAGAAGAGACATTTTCAGTTTGGAGAGGTTTCGCTTAGAAGGTGAGTGATTTCGACAGGGATTCGGAGTGCTTGAAGTTATGGAAGTTGAAGTTATGAAGTGAGAAGAGACTGATGACTAGGGGAGTCTGGTAACCTTTTAAAGGATGTTGTGCCGCGTCATCTAAATGAGAGACAATGGGATGCGAATACAGTTAGAATCCACGCATCCCTCATTTTATGGTTATGTGTAATGAAATTTCTCCGGGTCAACAAATTTTCACGTGTTCATTGTCGCCATATAGCACAGAAAACAGTACATTCGTAGTAATACAAAACGACTCTATCGGAGAGACAGAGTGATTGAGAGTGTGTGGGTTAACGCTTACTTTGATGGCAGAGACATTGAGCGAGGCAGTTGGGATGATAATCCACGATTCGTATTCCGAAAAGGGCAAAGTTTGGGGGAACGTGAGAGCCTTTCGATCGAAATGGCTTGGTGGTAGAATGAATTTTGCCCTATTTTTTTGATCGAGAAAGTTTTGCATAGAATCACACAATAGAATAGAATTTTTGCTTATATGATAGAATGAAGTTGGAAATTAAACACAAATAATATCCTTAAATTTTGCAACTCGAAAATTTCCAAATGTTACAAAATGTTTTTGTTATTGGTGAGGATCAAGCTACTTTCCTTTACATATGTCAATAATTTAAAATATTATAACTTCATTTTAATATTTATTTCTATTTTTTATTATGCGATTGATTCACATCAAACATCATTTCCACCCTCCCACCTCAATAGTAGGATACAATCAACAAAACTTTTAGTTCCTTATGATGAGGAAGTAAAAATCGACGCATACACCAGAATCCAACTTTTCGATGTTCAGTTAACGAAAAATTTACTTCCAATTCGCGAGTTTGATGTAAACAAATTTGACTTCCGAAATCGATTTTTAACTATGAGCCTTCGAAAGAATTTTATGAATCATCATTTCTCACTTCTGGAATATGGGACATGGAGCGAGGCTATTGAGATGATAATCCCGACTCTATATGTTTTTAAGTTTTTCAAAAAAGTTTTAAAAAATTGAGTCGCGTAAAAACATATAGAATCATAATCCCCCGACCCCGGGGAAGTTGTATTCGTACTACACCGCCTCTCCAAAATCGCGCAATCTCTTAATATCAGATAAAAATAAATTCTTAAAAAGTAATTATTTTCCTGAGATTATTTGAAATTGTTTCTTCTTTATTTAGTCAGCTTGCTTAGGAAGAAGTTTTTCTGAACCTGGAGAGCCGGGAAGAAGGGGTCTAGAAGGTGTGCAAATAGCGGAGATGTTCGCAACGCTCGTGAGATTCTGCAGTATCGATTTAGAGAAACGCAGATGATAGAAGATGATTCAGATGATAAGCAGATGCTATTGCAGCCAGTCGGAGACGGTTAAAGCAGAGTTAAACAATTGAAATATGTATGTTAAAATTTTAAACGGTTTAAAGATATATTCTTCTCTTTGCATCTACCCGTATCTATTGTCACTCTAATCTTCTTGTTTGCTATGTATAGTAGAGGATTAAAGACTCCCATCTGCTTTGTTATCCCGGACATTCGCTTCATAAAACACTTCAATTTACCGCTTCAAACAAAAATTTGAATCCAGATCTAGCAGTTTTGTCTAATTATTTCCCAATCCTCATCATCCTTATTTGTTGGAGATCCCCATAATGACAAGATGATGATGAGTGAGTGAAGTATGTATGAGGAGGAACGGTAATAATAGACGACCACTCCACAAGGGAGAGTCATTCAAAACACCGCATTTCCGTCATTCACCGAGAAGAAAGGAATCTACATACTTTCCTCTCCTCTCCATATGACATCTTGACTGACATTTCCGTTTTCTTTACCACAAATCTGTGCAGAAGAATCAGATGATCCATTCATCGTCGATTACAAAATTCTCATTCAAGTTGATCCGTGAGGTTGGAGTTATTAATGAGAAGGAGTGGTATTGTATTTTACCATCGGAATCACCGGAATCTACTCGTATCCTGCAATATCCTTGTTCTCTTTCAGCATAGTTTTTGTTTAAATAGATAATTTTATCTGGTTTGACTATAAAATTTCATTGTTAGTAATTTAATTATTTGCTTCTTTGTTTTCGAAATTTCACTACAATAATTAACTTGGTTGGTTTGATGACCCCATCAAATTTGATTGCTTTCACATTTTTGACATTGTCGGCGAAAACTTTCAATTGTATGTTAATTTTCAAGGAAATTTTATAAGGTTACTTTCCTTTTGTTTCCACTATAAATATTCGCAAAGATATAATTATCATTATTCTAGAGAATCGAGTCTTTGAATTGCTCGATGGCAACCAATTCACCAATATTGTATTAAATCTTACTTCAAAAATGCTCCGCTACATACTATTTATAATCGCAATTTATCTGGTAGAGACGGTGGTAGTGGATCAGGTAGGTCTGAAAGATTATAAAAATTTTATAAAACAGATTCGCAAAATTTTGTATCCAACAAAAACTTTAAATTAAATTTTTTATCTGTTTTAGTTATATTTAAAATATTTTTAAATATAAAAAATTCTATTTATTATGTTTAAAAATATTTTTGAATGAAAAACAAATCTTTTAATTTTTATATTATATTATAAATATTTTTGAATGTAAAATAATTCCATTAAATTTATTGAATTAGAGAATATTTTTATTGAAGTTAAATTCAATCAAAAATAAATTGATACTGAAATCTCCCCTAATTTTTTAGTATGATTTTTTAAAGTGAATTTTTCCCTACAAATTATCAAATCCTAATACTAAAAATGCTCGGGAGAATTTGGGTAGCATTTTATATATTATGTTTTATAGGTCCAAGAGGTAAACATTTGAAATGAGGGGTAGGGGTTATATGGCGCTTTTCGGGTGTTTACGTAGGGATCGTGCAAAGTTAGGGTGGACTCAAATGTCCGAAGAAAAAAGTTGCTCAGCTCAATGCGGGGGAGCATTTTGATATGAGGGTTGGATGGGTCTGCCGTGAAAAAATTACTTAAAAATCTTACTTAAAAATTAGTGGGGGGCTTTCAGTATTTCCCAAAATAAAAGATAAATAAAGAACTATAACTTAAACTAAACAAAATGTTTAGGCTATCCATAAACCACAATTCACTCCTAACTCATTCGGCGGCGATAAAGAACTTTTGCAGACACAAATTCATGCCACATCGCTCGATTCTCGAGATCATCTGAAAAACGCCAATTCCATTAGTCAACACACACTTCTTCCGCCCTCTTCATTGAATCAACTTCTGTGGGGAAATGTGGATCAACGACAACTAACAACAACCCCATCCGCTGCATTAATGGATTACAACAATAATTTGGACTCGCGTGAATCAAAAATACTCGACGCTATGGATGTGGTGGATGTGACGAGCGGCTCCGTCGAGTCGGGAGAACACAAAGCAGTATTAGCGCCGCCGTCACGGAATCCACCCACCACAACACTTCCATTAAGTCATCATCGATGGACATAAAATAGCCTTTGATTTTAATTAATAAATAAAAATTCGAACGAATAAAATTATTGAATATTCTTTATTATTAACCAGTGTAAAATTAGGATGAGTATATTACAAATCTATAGCTCGTATAAATCTCTTTCTTTCAATTGACACTTAAAAGCTCTCTCGAATCGAAACATATAAATTCCATAAATGTTCTATCAAAAATTGACCCGCGTCGTGACTGAGTTTTTTCCATTTAAATCTCCATTTCCTCTAGCTGCTCCTCCATTGCAGTGTTTCTGACTATGATTGCTGTTGTTCCTCCGATGAAAATCATTCAACGGAATCATCGGGATGGAGTCCTCGTCTCCATAGCTGTTCGTCTCCTCCTCTCCCTCACTCGTCACTGGCATAAGCTCCGCTACGGATGTGAATGAAGAGGACGAGGAGTTACTGCACTCCTTTGGCTTTACATCGAACAAACCCAATGTGAAACCATTTGGTCGACTCGACTCATTGTTGTTGTGCTCGACATCCTCGACAGCGGAGGAGGAGCCGGTGCTCGTTGTTTGATTGGAGCAGGGACTTATGGGTTGACTTTTTGGACTGTTAAGACCATTTGGTGGCTCCATGGCCATCGGCGATCCATCAACGCTATTGTTCATCAGTTGGATCTGGATGGTTGGGAGTGGCTGGTACTGCGATGGATTGCTGTTCGGACGGGAAGAACCTTTGGACATCGATTCGGATGCCTTTGGATTTGGATTCTTCGATGGCTTTGATTGATTCGAATGATTTTGGATGGTTGGATTGTAGGGTTCGGTGGTGGTAGAGAAACTCGCACGATCACCACACAATCCATAGCTCCTTTGTTGTTGATGTGGTTGTTGCGCATGATTGTTGTTGTGATGAACATTGGAGTTGGAATCGCGTCCGGCCAAGAGGGTGTGAGAGGTCAGATGCTGTTGTTGGCAATTGGCACCTGCAGCGCCGCGGAGCCAGCATTTGAGGCGATGAGGAAGGAAGACCCGACGGAACTCCTAAATTTTATAAATATTAAATGTAAAATTTGTGAAATACAAAACTCACATTTCTGAACTGCCCGCTCATCGAGCAATAGATGATGAATGAAGTGCAGGCGCCACACAGCGACAACAGATCGAGAATATCACCCAGATTGTTGTAGATATAGCGTCGGAACTCCTCCGAGAACATCCCCGACAACACCGCCATTATGCCTTGTGGCAGTTCGGTGATAAGGAATACGCAGACAATGGCGAGCAGCATTCGCGTGGTTCGATCCGTACGGTTTTTGGCGTGATGTGGGTGATGGGGGTGGGTCTGGGATGCGATGCTGGGTCTAAATTTTCAATTGACGAATTATTTTAATTTTTAAAATTACTTGAGCGAATTGAGCCTCGACCCTGGCTGCGGAGGCGCCAGGCTCAGGACCTGCGAATATTTACACGTCTCCCTCTCCACCGCCACGGTTATCATCCCATTGTTGTTCGACGGTGGATTGCTTGAAGGGAAGGTGGAGGCGGCACTCCCCGCCCACTCCTGACTCGGTGCGTTGAAACTGCTCGCCGGCTCCAACGACGGTCCCCGCAATAAACGTTGTCGATTGGCCTTGATCTCGTTTAATATCCTCGTCAACAAAGAGACGAGCAATGTGAGCAGAAGACACGGAAGGACCTTGAACACCGTTCCACTGATCCAGAAAGCCATGCGGAAGACGAGACAGTCCGCCTCCATCGCCAGATCGGAGACGTCGGGCACATAGGCGGAAGCGTTACGCACCGACTCGTCCGTGATCACACACGTCTCGTTCAGCCCCAGCTCTGAGATCTTGTAGGTAAGGAAGTTGGGGGCGTTCATCAGCGAAACGAACAGGATCACCGCCGCTATAGCCATGTAGGAGTGTCGGAGGTCTATTTGGATACCGGTCATCTTCCCTCGTCTCCGGAGTGTGAGGTAGCGAATCAGAGCCAACATCACCGACAGCCAGATGGAGGAGGAGTGGCCGACGAGGGAGAGGTGGGCGTGCGCGATCAAGAACATCGCCCAGCCATAGCTCCAATGTCGTGGGTGGCAGTTGGCGAAAGCGACGAAGGTGTAGTGGGTGGTGTAGACGAGGTTGGAGAAGAGGACAACCGTGTCGCAACACGCCATGGCGGTGAGGATCAGGTTGACGGGAGTGCGCATTTGTTTCCTAAAATCGAAATAAAATTGAAAAATTGACATAAATTTTTATTTTTTCTATACCTTGTGAGCACGACAATGTTGCAGAAATTGCACACCGCCCCCACCGCACACAACATTATGGAGACATAGGTGTGCACCGGCCTGTAGAAGTCATGGACAATGTACAACCAGTCGTAGACGACGCTTTTCGCCGGCAACTGCACAATGACCGTCTGGCACTTGTCGAGCACATCCATTTAGCGCCAAATATCAATTGAAGATGAATTAATGAGGTGAATTAGCGGAGGCGGCGACGAATTATGAGTGAATTAGCGAGTCGACGTTCCATTCGGTTCATTGCGCCGTGGCGCATCTCTGAAATGGAGGAGAATTTAAAATTTGTTTTGATGCATAAATTGCAATTATTCATCAAATTATTAATTCAAATGTGAATGAATGACTGTGAATGGATATGAGGGCATAAATTCTCAAAATATTGCCTTAAATGTTGCACTCTCTCCCTTGTGCAAAACAAAGAGAGCACCGAGTAAATAGGGATGTTTATTTTAAGCATCTCGCACACATCTCGCGTGGAAGAGTGTTTTTGATGCTCTCGGACCATAGCTTAAGTGAGGAGGAGTGAAAGGCGCTGACGGATTAGGAAAAAATAGGGAGGATGAAGTATGTGCTATGCCATGAGCTATATGTATATGAGTGGAAGGGGAAGATGTGACAAAGAAAATGGAAAGCTGATAGGTGACAAAGAGAGAGGAGAGCAAAGTTTTTATACCGCTATATATGGCGTTTCTCTCTTACAGAGATTTGGTCATCGGATGCGTCGAGGGGGAGACGCCTACGCAGAGCTTCTCCACTTTCACTTGTGAAGAACATGGGAAATGGATTAAAGAGGACTTTTTGGAAATTAGTCATGGGTCTCCAAAATTAAGTGATTTTATTTGGCGAAAATTGTAGAGAATGTTTCTCTAACATCATATTCTCGGTTATAAGCTTTTTGGCTTAGTTCCATAGCTAGTCCTGGTTAAAGCTAATGCCAAAACCTTTGATTCTATGGATTTTTATGGTACTTTTTGAGCCTTTTAATCATTTTTGAAATTTAAAACTTTTTTGAAAAACTTGTAAAAACTTAAAATCTTTTTTGAAAAACTTAAAAACTTTTAGAAAAACTTGAAATACTTAAAAACTTTTTTGAAAAATTTGCTAAAACTTAAAAACTTTGAAAAACTTAAAAACTTTTAAAAAACTTTAAAAACTTAAAAACTTTTAAAAACTTGAAATTTTTTTAAAGATTGAAAACTTTTTGAAAAAACTTCAAAAACTTGGAAAGGTGACCCGCCATTTCAGCGACGGCCATTTCAGCGATGGCCATTTCAGCGACGGCCATTTCAGCACTGGCCATTTAGCCTCTTCAACTAGTTACGCTCAGACTTTCAGACTTTTTTAGGTTTAGGCTAGGCTTAGGCTTCAGACTTTTAGGCTTAGACCCTTAAGATGGGGATAAGATGAGGATGGAATAGCCGTCGCTGAAATGGCCGTCGCTGAAATGGCCGTCCATTTTGGCCATTTCAGCGACAGCCATTTCAGTGACGGTCCTTTCAGCGACGGCCATTTCAGCACTGGCCATTTAGCCTCTTCAACTAGTTACGCTCAGACTTTCGTCGTTGAAATGGCCGTCGCTGAAATGGCCGTCGCTGAAGTTGCGGGTAAACCTTGGAAAAACTTAAAAACTTTTTTGAAAAACTCGAAAACTTTTTCGAAAAATTTGGAAACTTTTTTGAAAAACTTTTTTCAAAAAATGATTAAAGGCTGAAATTAAGTCCCATAAAAACTCATAGAGTCAAACCTTTAGCCCAAGACTATGCTTGATTTGGGTGAGTTTTATATATAATTATATAATATATGCAAAGTGTAATTAATATTCTAAAAATTGACAAAGGCTGGATGAGAATTTTACGATTGATAGCGATGAAAGATTGAAGATGAGATTGAAAATTTTAGGCCTTTCAATAGGGAATAATTTAAATATAGTTAAAACTAAAGCTTTACTGATTTCGGATGACGAATTTTGAAATCCTCGAACTCTTAGAACTCATTCAACAAATTCATTGTATTTTCAACTTTTGTATATGACACAATGAATAATGGCTCTTGAGGAGAAGATCGAATTCCTCCCAGCGATCTGCTAAGCAACGACAAGTAAGAGGAAATAAAAGAATCTAATGAAACAAAGACATAGTAGAGAACTCAAAGATCTTCTTCTTCATAAAAAAGACAATGGACAGAGGAGAATGAGTGAGTGAAACACAAGTTCTTCAGATTTCCTCCCCTTAAATCAAACTACGATCATCGATCAATGGTTGGGGTTGTGGAGAAAAATATAATATGACACGAATGTTTTTGTTATCAACAACAAAATTACTGGAATCGTCTCTTCGTTTTGAGGAGTAAACTGATATCAAATATGAAAAATGAGACGATTGGAAAACGATTAGAGCGTCGTCCCATAATTAATCCATTTGTTTTTTGCACACATAAAAGTGGCGGTCGGTGGTCGAATGACATAAGAGCTTAATTTAGAAAAATGGAGTCAAATTGACGGAGAGGGATGTTTACCCGTTCGTCCAACCCAAACACCGACAATCCATGACTTCCCTTGCTCTCACTCCTCTCTCTCGGGATTTGATAGACGAATGGATGAGAAATGAGAAATAAACAACAAGTAGAGAGTGAGTGACAGAGTGACGTACGCATGTGTGTGCAAATTGGGTAATTGGGCAGGAAGCGAATGTTGAGTCATTACATATTGTGAAATTTGATCAATTTTTAATTAGAAAAAATAATTAGAACTATTGTAAAAAATATTATTTCAAAAACCCATTTTAACCCAAATCCATTCTGCCCATTTTTATTCTTTTTTATTTTTCTGACCATTTTTCCGACCATTGGATTTTTACGACTATTTTTACTTAAAAGGGTAGAAAATTGAAAAGGCAAAAAGAATTAAAAAAGAGCAGAAAAAGAATAGCAACCATTTTCTAAAGAATATCAAAAATTAAGAGGCACTTTTTTATTCAGAAATTCTTATTTTATTATTTAGAATGGTGTGTTTTTATTTATTTACAAAAGGACGGTACTGAAACTCCCCTAATTTATAAATCCCCTTTAATTTTTAAGTAAACTTAAAATCCTGAATTCCTCCGCCTAATTTTTAAGTGACCCTTAATATTCAATTATTACCACTACATTTAAAATTGGCGGTAATATTGCGCCCCAGCGCTAGCTGGGGTAATATTTGGTTTGTATAGGGTCTATAGTTCAAATATAGCCTTCCTACATGTTTCCACCTATTTTCTTTCGGATAACTTATTTAGGAGTTAGTACTGATTGTGCTCAGCTCGCTCTTCTGAGCACTTTGAGTGGTCGATCAAGATCTTTTCACGTACAAATCGAGGACTTGTAGGTAAGGAAGGGGTGATCACACCGGCATCTCCATGGGTCCCCACTGTCCACCCCATGGGTCCAACCGGCCTTCCCATGGGTCTACACCTTATTTAGAGGTTAGATAAAAATTAGCGGGAGGAATTCAGTATTGGTTACTTAAAAATTATGGGGTGGATTTTAGTAAATTAAGGGGATTTCAGTATTTCTCGTTTTATGCCTATTTTTACTTAAAAGGATAGAAAAATAAAAAAGGCTAAAGAATTAAAAAGAGAAGAATAATTTTTTATTTATTTACAAAATATATACTTTAATAATAATTTACTTTATTAATATAATAATAAAAATTTTAATACAGAATTAAATTCCTCCTTATTCTCCATTTCCTCCAATATGGACCATATCCGAAATAAGGCCAATTTTACACTTGGCACAGATTTGTATGTGTAGGAGGGTTTTAATATTAAACAATGAAAATGGATAAACAGACCTAATCTATACGTCTATTGTAGACAGGCTTTTGATCAATTTCATCATAGTCTCTAAGACCATGAAACTATTACCATTTTACTTTAAACTACTTGAGAGAAACCACCACCACACAAGTGGTGAAAACTAAATATGAAAATTCTGGATGTAACAATGATGTGATGTCTCACACCTCCCACTCACACTCGTCTACCGAATCGATCGCCAAAAAGGACTAGCTAATTTCTTATTCAGAAAATCAACAATCATATCACTTCCAGAATTTTGCATCTTCAGGCCCATTGCAGTTAAAATAAAAGTGAAGGTTGATACAAGGAACAACTTGAAATAGTAGAAAGTGCTTGGGAACAACTCCCACACATTTTCTCCACCAGAATTTTGAGCAGGAAAAGTGGAAACAATGAGGTGGTTTTCGGGAGTGAGTGTCTCTACGTGAAATTGGAGACGAACGTATCCATGTCATGATGTATTAATGAGGTGAAAGTGAAGGAGGAGTAGGAAACGATAGCAAAAAGAGCGTGTTTCGTGTCGTTCGAAACACACATCGAAATTTACTAAAAACTATCCGGAAAGAAGCTGTCAAACCACCTGCCATTTACCGTCTTTAATGTATGACCTTGTTGCTTCCAGCACTTCATTATCTTCCAGACAAAACAAAATTCATCATTAAACATCTGAAGAGATGGGGAGAATATGGACACAATCTGAGTGGTTTATCCTTGGAAGAGCAAGTTTAACGATGATTTGGAATTTACAAAAAGACGTGGGAGTGACTTAAACTACTTTCACACTATCTACACTTTCAGGTCACAGTTTGCCGAAAAGGCAGTAGAATTTCGCAAATTTCCTAAGGATTTCGAATTTTAAACGTCCTTAGAAATCCTTCAAATCTCGTGAATCCCCAATGGACCTCATTTACACACTTTCAACCAAAATCGGAAGTGCTAAAAATTGACGTTGGCGAAAATCACACAGTTCTTATAATAAATGCCGCTTCCTATAGCATCATAGTTCATAACACATTTAATACTCAGAACGGAGGAGAACGAAAATACTTACATTGAAAAACATGATCAATATGAGGAAACAAATTGTAAACAAATTTCTCAGCACCCAAAATAGACTGGATTCTATAAATAAATCTGTTGCAATTACGCGCGTGTTGTGAATCACAAATTGAGATTGAGAGGGAGGCGAGAGAAATCTTATTTGTGAGTGTATAAGGACTGTGTCTAGACGAATTATTAAGGCGCGAGTACAATGACGTCTTTTTTGAGACTGAATGCTGAATGTCACTGAAAAATCATTCCTCGTTCGAAGCTCTTCGTTTGTGAACATGTCAGGGGGGGTGTCTTCTCTGTCTTCATTGTCCTGTCACTGAGCTAGAGAAGACACCCACCTGGCATGTTCACAAACGAAAAGTTTCAAACTTGAAATCATTTTCACAGTGACATTCAGTCTCAAGACGGCATTGTACATGAGCCTTTAGACTCTCTCCTATCTACACTCTCTTTCTCATACATTCGTTAGGCGGAAATTTGAGTACCGTGAAAAGGAAAGTGGGTAGAAGTAGGATTTCCTGGCGAAGGTTTGGGTCCAGATGATCCCAGTGGGAGGAGGCTGGCACCATATTATTTTGGAACATATTATAGAATTATTTGATTTGCATGGAAAACATCATCTTCTGCGAAAACAAGACCAATGATCCAGTGAGTAAAATAATTAAATAGAAAATTTTTAAAATTAGATAATTTTAAGAAAATTAAAAATTGTACAATTACTTGAAAAAGAATGAAAATTTATTTTTGAAATTCCTTATAAATTGCAATCTGAAAAATTTAATATATTTTAAAATTAAGAAAATAAAAATTGAATAAAATTAAATAATTTGTACATTAAAAATTACGTTTTCCATAAATTCATATAAAATTAAATTACAATCAAAAAATCAAAGTAAAACAAATTTTTATTCGCAATAAAAACTGAATATAAATTATTAATTTCTATTTGGAAAATTTTGATCAAGGAAATAAGAAAAGTTGAAAATAATATCGCTATAAAATACTAATGAATTAATTAACTTTTAAATGGAACTTTTGAAACCACCCTACAAACAACAGAAATGAATGATTGAATCAATTGAGGAAAGAGACACACAAACCCAACCTTTGACTCTTCCACATCGACACCACCCAACTTGTTGATACAGCTGTCGGCATATCACACGTCGAGTGTTTTCGATTTACTCAAAAATAATTTCCTAATCTCACAAATATTATCACAACAGAGATTAAAATAATCTCATAGTCTTTCAAACGAAAATTTTAAAAGGAAAAATTAAAACAAAATTCCTCCCTAAAATTGATATACAAGCCTTCACTCCCATCAAACCGAGAAAAATATGTAAATATTTGCGTTCTTTTTTGCATAATAACCTTCCATATTCCATATTTCCCCAAAATTCCCAACACACTCACAACTCCACGCTAATCCTATCCGGTCCCAGCGCAACAACTTTCGAAACTCGTTAGGGTCTTCATTTTGGGGAAAAATCCTACAAATTTCGAATTAGCCTTAAACGTTCGTTTGCCTCTAGACACACTCTCGAAATCCTCTCCGAACACTGCCGGCCGGCCATAGAGAGACTAATCACTTTTTTACGGCCCAATGGAAAAACGAAACCTCTGAATTTTTATGAGAGCGCGTGGGAAGAGCCATGAAGTGACTTTTTCCATCATTGAAATGTGTGAAAAAAGATTTCACATATTCCACACCATTCCTATGAAAAGAAAGAGTCACTCCTTGGCTCTCGTCGATAGCATTGAGAGAGAGTGAGTGAAACTTGTGTTGAAGAGAGAAGCAAGCATAGAGAAATGCAAATAAATTGTTGGAGGATAAAGTTGTTGTTTTTACCCGTTCGAAAACATTCGAAGTTTTCGAATGCAGTGGGAAAGAGTGGAAGAGACAGGAGGGGATGACAAATGAATTGCCAAAGGGGGCCAATTGCTAACAAACTAACGCTAACTAAGTTAATCACCAAGTGAATGGGGAGGGGATGGTCGCTGGTCGGAGGAACGACGGCGGGATGTTTTTGTTTATGCAATTTGACAGAGAGTTTCATGGATGGGGATGGAAATGTAAGGAACTCAAATAATTTTCAGAAATCAAAATAAAAGTAATTAATTTTCTTTAATTTTTATTCAAATTTATGCAACTTTTAATTTTTCAAAATGTTTTGAATATTGAGAAAAATTAAATTTAACGAAACGATCGACTCGAAAATCCATCCTCGCCCATTTGCCAATCACACTCAACATATGTGTTCGATACTAAAAATAATAGATGACTTCCGGCCAGAACTCTGGCTGGCATTGAGGGAAATTATGAATGGGTTTTGACGACACAACGAATCAACGCTAAATATATAAAATATGGAAGGCAGCTGTCAATGTTTAAACTCTCTTTAAAAAGATGCTTAAAAAGCTGGCAATGAGAAGAAAGGAGTAAAGATGGAAAATTATAAATTATTAAGTATTTACGGGTTCGACTTTTTAAATAGGGTGCTGCGAGAAGTTTGAGTCTTGTTATGTTGGTGGTACGAGGAACAGAAATTGGCGCTATTTTGACAGTTCGCATACGACTTTTGCACTCATTTGCAAGCCGTCTGCTTTTGAAGGTTGGAAGAGGGAGAGTAATAATTAAAAAAACTTTGCCAACAACTTCAGATTCTGCGGGTTTATGGGTGGTCTTTTTAGGCAATACATATTTTGGGAATAATTGTAAATTTGATGTAAAACCTATATTTGGTAATATTTTATGCATAAATTGTAGGCTAGCTGATTTTTCTAAGATTTATTATTTTTATATTAAAATTCGATTCAATTTAAATACAATAAATTTAATTATTTTAAATATATAATATATAAATTTAAATTCCCGCAGCGAGCTGAGCATTTTTAAAACAAGACAAGGTTTTGAAATTTTTTAAATTCAGAAAAACACTAGACACTACACTAGTTCCCCCACTGACAGAAAATTTGAGGGTATATGACCCAAAATTTTATCAAATTAAATCAAAAGATTTTAAATTTTTAAAATCAAAAGATTTATTTTAAATAATCAGAGATTAATTGTATTTTAAGCAATTTCACTCACAAGTCGTATGGCACTTTGAATGCGGAAGCTAAACTTCAATCATCCGTCCAATTTAATGAATAATTATGGGAGATAAATTAAACGCCGACCAACACTCACAATGTGGAAGTATTGGCGCCCTCCACCTCCTCCTTCACGTACTATTAAAAGCGAGCCATAAAGTGTCGGTTACAGACGCTCTCATTTCACACATCACACACCATTGGTTTGGCCGTAGAGAAGCAACTCACGCTCTTTTTTAACCACACGCTCTTATAAACATGGGCTTTTTGACAAATTGGCGAATTAATTAAAAAGCGACAGAGAGGAGATTGGCGGACGGAAGTGAAACTGGAATGGGCACAATGAAAATTAAAGTAAAATATTAGCTTTACACACACAATTCGTTTTCGGAAGAAAACATCGCGGATATAACGAGGAAAACCCAACGAATGCTCGAGGCAAAAACCAATGCACGTATCACACCCAATTCGTCCATTCATATCACACCATGGGAATGCCAGCCGTCGACAATGAATATAAATATGAATTTCATTATTCCCCTCGCTCGGCATATGTCTCCCGGCTCCGTGTTGTTTCCCTCCCTCTATCTATTTCTCATGAAATCTCATTGAATAAATGAGTGAAAATGGGATGGAGGACTCTTCGCTTCTATTCACTCCCTGGATTTCACACAGGATGGAGGAATGTGACAAGAAGAGGAAGATGATGAATAAGGGTGGGGTTCTTGAAGGAAGAATTAAAGAAGAGGAAGAAAATGCAAGTAGTGAAAAATAGAGAGCCAAGGGTCATCACCGGCTGACTGGCACCGCCACCAATTCATCGGCTCAACCGAAAACAACAAATGACTTGCTCTTCTACACATGCCAATGACCAAATCCTGATGTTCCAATAATAATGGCGATATGGACAAACTACGCAATAACGGATTACGCTGGACAGCATTTGAGGGTCATTCGAATTTTATTTGTATTTAACTATATTATGTGATTCGTATGATTCTCATTCGAGATCAGTTTATTTTGGAATTATGATTATTATATTATTTTTAAGTCGGAGTGATGCCCATCAGCGCTTTCAACCTGCGGGGATCAACGCTTAATTTAAATAAATCTCGAATACCAACGAATCAATTTTTGATTGAAAACGAATACTACTATATTGTTTATATATGGGAATTGTTTCTTTCCGTCGTTTTTCTATCCTTTCAGATATGAGAGTAAGGAAGTATGCGAAAATGGACCAAACACCAAGAGGACGTTAAAATAGAGAGCATTAGAGTCAGATTCGAGGCACTAATTTCAAGAATAATTTCTTCTATTTACAATATCCGTGCAAACAACGTTTAATTACAATAATTATAATAGTACCATATTATAATAGTTATAATTACGGCGTGGATATCGATGCGCTTCTGTTAGAAATAATCGCAAAGATCTATATCAACAAATCAATTGACACAACGTCGATCTCTGGTATAATGAGTCATGTCCAGCTTGATTTATTCAATGCTAATCATAAATTTTCTGGCCCGGCGTGGATATCGATGCGCTTCTGTTAGAAATAATCGCAAAGATCTATATCAACAAATCAATTGACACAACGTCGATCTCTGGTATAATGAGTCATGTCCAGCTTGATTTATTCAATGCTAATCATAAATTTTCTGGCCCGGCGTGGATATCGATGCGCTTATGTTAGGCCTGTTATACTTTATTGCGCAATAATGACTTGGCATTAAAATTGAGCAATTTTATTGCGCAAGAGATTATTTCATGTTTAAGTTATACTTCAAAAATTTATTGCGCAATAAAATTGCGCAAGTTTATTGCGCAAGCGATTATTGCACTTTCAAGTTATAATCCAAAGCTTTATTGCGCAAATTTATTGCACTTGCATACTGCATGTAGCTACATGAAATATTGCATCTTGCAAGTTTAAAGTCGAGATTTATTGGTCAAATTGTACCATCAAATATCGAAAACAATTATAATGATTAGTGGGCATTAAAGTGAGCGACGAATCGTTCTCGAATCTCTCTTGCACGTTTGTGGCTGCCGGAGTTCGCTGCTCTGTTATTTGTCGGAGCCCGAAGTCAGGAAAAGCCTCGCAGTATTCCGCATTCCCAAGAAATTGTGGAGTATGATGGCGGAGTGGATCAGAGCGACAGCTTTGTGGTGTTCCATGCAGAAAATTCGCAGAAAAATTCGAAATCGACCCACGAGTTGCCCAAAGGCATTCTCCACAACTCGACGAGCACTTAACAACAGTAGCATTTAATGGCACATTATTAAATTTGTTGGCTGAAAAATAATAACGTCAGTTTTCAGATATGAATCCCATTTATCAATGCAATACCCATTCTAAGAGGGTAATCAGCTTAAAAAATTCGGTTCGTTTTGTGTTGGAGATTTATACTTCTAGAGTGTTTTATTACAAATGTATCTCTTTTACTAAGAAATTTTTATTGGCTGGAAAAATAATAACATCAGTACAAATCCATTTCATCATATTAAGTACATTCTTATTGCTTGAAAATGTAATAGCGTCAGTTCGTACTATGAAGCATATTTATCAATGCATTAGCAATTCAAAGGCGATACACAGGTTGCAAAAAATTCGATTCGTCTTTTATTCGAAATTCATATAATCTTGAGTTGATAGTAAAAAATCCATTTCATCATATTAACATTCTTATTCTTGAAAAAGTAATAGCGTCAGTTCGTACTATGAAGCATATTTATCAATGCATTAGCAATTCAAAGGCGATACACAGGTTGCAAAAAATTCGATTCGTCTTTTATTCGAAATTCATATAATCTTGAGTTGATAGTAAAAAATCCATTTCATCATATTAACATTCTTATTCTTGAAAAAGTAATAGCGTCAGTTCGTACTATGAAGCATATTTATCAATGCATTAGCAATTCAAAGGCGATACACAGGTTGCAAAAAATTCGATTCGTCTTTTATTCGAAATTCATATAATCTTGAGTTGATAGTAAAAAATCCATTTCATCATATTAACATTCTTATTCTTGAAAAAGTAATAGCGTCAGTTCGTACTATGAAGCATATTTATCAATGCATTAGCAATTCAAAGGCGATACACAGGTTGCAAAAAATTCGATTCGTCTTTTATTCGAAATTCATATAATCTTGATTTGATAGTAACAAATCTATTTCATATTCTATTCTATTTCATTTGACGTGTGTCGGGATTAGAGAGACGGAAGCCACATCTTCGAGCTGAACAAAATAATTGAAATTTTTAATTTTATTTTTCTTATGTTCAAACCTCGGCCGTTTTCATAGAACCACTGGGAGACTCGTTATCCTCTTGGAGTTGATCCTAATTTTTATTTATAAAGTAATTTTTCATTGCATTTTGATACCTCTGATGTGGAGGCGACAGGAGCATCGTTGAATTGATCCGACTCCATCGTCGACCCAGGAATATTAGGAGGGAATCACTAAATTCATTTTTAATTTAATTATTGGAGAAATTTTAATTTATATCGTATGTATTTTTTCGTCCAAACAAAGCTTTGTTGACCACATCCTCTTTGTATGCTCTCTGCACAAATTCTGAGTCAACATGTTTGAGTCATTAAAGTGTGAGGTCCCTTAAATTAGTCCTTTTGGTGGTATCGTGTGTGGGCGGGAATTCAATTATATGTTTAGGATTTGAGGTCATTTTTTCTTTAAATAGCCACTAAAAAGAGGGATAAGATATTGATATGCAAGATATTAAATGTTTCTTGCTTTTATTAACCTCTAGGATTTATGAGATTCTATATGATTTGATATGTTCAATATTATATATATGATCGTACTCTCCCATATGCTTCTTTTATACCGGTCAGTAAAGTTAACGCAAATGGAAGAGGAATATTATTTGCCATCAATTTTTATTATATCGAATAAAATATGAAAGTCTTTATTTTGACGGAAGGAAATCTCATAAAACCATGTAATTCCCAGTATTAAGATATACAAATCCAAATCACAAATGGCAAGAAGAAAAGTTACCAAAAATAAAAAAGAATACAGAAAAAGAACAGCAGTTCCGAATGATTCATTTTGTTTAAATAGGTCGGCTATCCTTGAGAACCATGTTCCTTTTTGGTGGCAAAAATCCACCATCGTTGAGCGCCGCTCTGTTCATCATGGCAATGAGCGCCTCCAGTGAAGTAGCCTTCCGCACATCACCGGACAACTCGCTCTTCGACGGCAAATTTATGGCAAACTCGCCGGGTGCATTGGAGTTGCCACCGGGACGGTAGAAAGCGACTATGGCCAGGCAGTTTTTCGGTGTGTTCCAGTAGCGCGCAACACCCAACTCGATCGAAGAGCGCCAGATCATTTGGGTGAAGTTTTTGCATTCTGTAATTTCCTATTTGATCATTAAATTTACAAATTTTGGATTACTTATGCTCCATTTCGGATTGGCGAAATCGAAGTGTTCCGCTTCACTGGCCCATAGAGCCACAAGCTCGGAGCCAGTCGTTAAATGATCTCCAGTCTCGTCAGTGACCAATTGGATATTCTCTCCTATCCCTAAAATGAGATATAAAATATTTGACGAAATATTTTAAAAAGGACGGTACTGAAATCCACCCCCTAATTTTAAGTAAGATTTTTTAAAAGTGTTTTTTCCCTCTAAATAACGAAATCCAAATTATCAAAGATGCTCGGGAGAGTGTGGGGAGCATTTTTATATATGGGTCCAAGAGGTAAACATTTCAAATGAGAGGTAGAGGTTATATGGTGATTTTCGGGTGTTTACGTAGGGGTCGTGCATAGTTTGAGTGGACCGAAATGTCCGAAAATAAAAGTTGCTCAGCTCAATGCGGGGAGCATTTTCCTATGTGAGTCGGATGTGTCTGCCGGGCAAAAATTCACTTTAAAAAAAATCATGCTTAAAAATTAGAGGGGGGATTTCAGTATTTCTCTTTTAAAAATACCGGCAAGTTCGGGATAGAGAATTCTCCCCCTTTCCGCCAGCTTGAGCGCCCATGTTTTGGCCAGATCCGCCAACTCTTGAGACCAGATAAGTGCGGGTGAGCCGTAGATTTGACGGACGAGATTATGAGCTTCAAGGCACTGTCGTTGAAAGTTGGCGTCAACTGAAAAGCGAAATTTATATTTAAATTACAACAGAAAATTAATTTCAATATTTTCCTAAACATTTTAGCGACTAACCTACAGCCGTGAACTTCGGCCTCCGATTTACATACTTCACGTCCGTAATGGTCTGCATCATAGACCGATCCAACTCCGGATCAAAGCGACTCTCTTCGCCACAACACGACGACACACTCGTCGCTCCTCCTCCGCCAACTCCTCGATAGTCATTCGTATAGGCAGTGGAGGAAATGGAATAATATGGACGGCCGGTTGCGTCGAATGTCCTGCTGGAGTGTAGCGATTGGGGTGGATAGCGAGGCGGAGATGTGAGAACATTGCCATTTGAAGTGCCGGCAGTGGATTCGGGTGCAACGTCGGACTTTCGACGTCGCCGTTCGTTGTCTTCATGTGCCGACTGGGATTTGCGTAGGCGACCGAATAGGCGTCGCATTTGCTGGAAATATACAGATTAGAAAGCTAGATTCATAATCTTAGGTCTTAGGTCTTAGGCTCATTCATAAATGAATCAACACAAATCGAATTAAAATTTCGACTAGGTAAATTCCATTGACATTGCACTATAACCTATAGGATCTAGGATCTAGGGTATCCAACATATCCAACTTAGACCAATATAGACCAATGATATATGGCCTGGAACTTTAGAATGTCAATACATATGTGAATAAATAGTGAGAATGAGTAAATAAGGAAGAGTAATAAAATTGAAAGATGGCATGTGGCAATAAATCGATGTCAAACAGAAAATGCCAAAGTTGTTGCAGACGTCAAATGTGTTGGGGAGAATGTGGTGTGGTACATAAAGAGATGAGGCCAATGGACCCATGGTTTACGAAAAAGAAAAGACTCCCCAGGGTGAATCATTCCCATCCAGTTCTCTTCCAATGAATAAGTTGCCATTCTTCTCCTAAACATGGGGAAAGCACAAAAAGAGAGTTTTGAGACAAGACGAATTTTTCTAATTGTCTCACCATTCCTTCAGCTCTTCAATTCCGAGAAGTTGGCTGCAAATAAGTTTAGTATAAGTGGGAAGGAGGGAATTTATAATTAGAGACACACGCAAACAAAAACTAAGCAGTTAGAGCATTTTGAAAGTCTTTGTGGCTATAGCGGCGATTGGCGAACGGATGTTAGATGGTAGGGGTGGATGTGGGATGGAAATGGTTGGATGGACAAATTCGCTTTGTTTTCTGCCGAAAACACCAATTACACTCCCAATTCTCTCAATACTGCCAATCTTCCCCAAATGCTCCACAACACATTTGGGCTCTCATAAATAAACGTAGAGCGGGTAATCTGATTAATGGGGGAAGGACGGGGAGTGACAACGACGAGAGAGAATTGGATGAGTTGGTGGGGACAAAAAATTGAGGGTCTAAAATTAGAACGATGCAAAATATGTAATTTTTCTTATATACCAAAGATTCTTGCAAGAATATTTTTATTTTTGAAAATTATTAAGAAAATTTTTTATCATAAAAAAATTAACGAAATAAAGAACGCGAGTTAACTAGTGCAAAACTTATGGTGGAGCTGAGGAGAGTCGAACTCCCTACCTCCTGCATGCTAAGCAGGCGCTCTACCGATGAGCTACAGCCCCAATGTTGGTGGAGACTGAAAATAGGACATTTATTTTATTATTCCTCCAATAAAATCTAATTCTAAGACCTGCAACTATCGTCTGAAACAAATATGAAATAGGCTTTAAAATATTTTTTAGCGCGCGAGAACAGCCACGATAAAAAAATAAACATTGAAAATAATTTCAACATTAGCGATTATAAATTTAACTCAAATTAACCTAAAAGGGTTTCAGTAAATTGCTTGAAAAACAACATTAAACATTAAACATTAAAAACTATTCATTTGTTATAAATGGAAATAAATCTCTGATGCAAGCTGGTTCAAACAATTAAGTAAATTTTCTGCAAGCTATTTTGATTTTGGGATGTATTTCCTAGTATTCTAATAAACGTTTTACCGTTGACCGCTATCCATTTTTACCAAGCAATCAACTTTGGACAACAAATCCAGATTTTTGCCCCCGATTTATCCATTAAGTACACATTAATCTAGTACTAAACAGTGACGGACCATCATCCTCTCGCAATCCCATCATCTCACATCCCTCGACACCTTCAACCTTACATAGTAAAAGACATTCCTAACAGATACAAATTTTGTAAGAGAAAATTTTATGGAAATAACTGATACTGATTGAAAGTGGAACTGATACCAGAACAGGATGGAACTGAAATTGATTGTTTGAATGATTGATTCAGTTCAATTATGGAATTGACTGGAACTGGAACTGATAGATTTTTGTAATATATTAGAACTGATCCTAAAATAGAGATCTGGAAATGTATGAAAAATTATGAAACTGATCCTTCATCGTACTTAAAGTGTAATTATTTAGACTAGTCTATGCATTTCTGAGTGCTTTGAATGTTAAATGGAAATAATGTAGACATAGATAGATTCATTAAATAATTTTCGAATTTCTTAAAACCAAAAAGTACAAAATTTAAATACACGCATTCGCTCCTTCCAAGTTCGCTGCAATAGCAAAATGTATCGTAAAACGATAAAGCAGCATCCAAGAAGTCCCAACACGCTATATTTAGAGGACAAAAAGTCCGAACTTTATTGCAGTGCATTTTCTTAACTAACTCCCTCCTCTCCCTTTCTATCTCATCCCGTGTGTGTCTAACACTCTCTATTAAATCGACCTCAGAATACTCGCCACCCTTGCCACATATCTTTCTATCTCTATCCAGAGAGGTCGTTTTCAGCTCTAGGCTAGAAGACTTGCAGCTGTCAAAGGAGTCACTATTTCATCAGCTTTTTCCCTTGAGTTAGTGCAAAGGGAGGTGGTGAGGGAAACGAAATATGGTAGAGTTTGGGCTGCCACACACATTTAACTCTCTCAACGATACTCTCTTTTTATGTCAAGCCCATCATCCGAGTCTCCATTTCTCCATTCTACTAGATATTCTCGTCCCTCCCAGAGGACAAAGTCGGGAGCTCTGAGCATCTGCCCGCTGGGTGAGCAACACCATTTTTCCGCTCTTCATAAATTAGGGACGACAGAATTAGGGTTAGAAGTGCGGGTAAATATTTATGACAATAAGACGCCGACGAAATACATCTTATGAGCTGACGGTGGAATATTGGGAAGGGAGTCTTGCAGAAAATCTTCTGCACAACCCACTGGTAATCTACGGAACAGATGGGTCTTCACTCATAATTTGTTTATAATTTTCGTTCCCTCGGGACATATAGGAAACAAATGTGCTTGAAAATAGAGCCTGTGTTAGTTCTGATGGAAAAGATGTGCCTGGGAAATATGCAGAAGGAATGGCTTATTATTGTGGATGGAGCTCCAAAAATAATGAGAAAGTAAAAGGTTTAAATTTAGATATAAAAATTAAAAAATTAAAAAATTAAAATATTTGATGGCTATTAAAATTTATATTGGAGTTCTCCTGGATCAGATTCGGGCTAAGAATCATGAACATCCAACTAAGCAAATAAATGGAAAGATAAAATGCTTTTCAGATCCTATCATATTTCTAGATCTGGATTGGATTTGGAGTATTCCACTATTTTGATGAAATTTGATCGAAAATTCAATGAGGACGTTTAGGGTCTGTAGACCTGTCGATTATACGCGTCAAACAATAACGAAATAACAAATCAAAGAAGTTCGATCACTTCATGCCATATTTCCGGATTGTTGATTAGGAATTCCAAGATTTTGATAAAATTTGATCAAAAATTCAATGAGACTCTTATGGTCAAAGCCTGTGTCTGTCGATTATGCGCTATAAATGGTTAAATGACTAAATACCAAATCAAAAAAGTGTGATCATTCCATGTCATATTTCTGGACACCGAACTAGGAATTTAACAATTTTGGATGAAATTGATATAAAAATTTGAAAATTTTTTGCATCGTCACTTTACAAGCCTTGAAGAAGGTGCTAAACTTCGACTATACGGACCAGTCTGCCTGGATTCTTCGGCGTCTAGCTTAGATAGGAATTCCCAAATATAATATTCACTCTTTAACCAAATCCTGGTCCTGACACGAAAATGTCAATACATTGAACGCTTCCAATTTCCCTGACTCTATTTCTTCATATCCACTTCTCAAAACTAACCCCAGTCAATACAACCATTTAAAGATAAAGAGATGAGTGAAAAGAAGCCAGAGATCCATCGAATGGAGGAGATGTTGATCACAACAATGAAGGCGGACGTGGATGAGTTGGCTCGACGCTTCTGCACCAACCCCGAGAACCAACCAGCGGCGTATGACATGAGGAAATTCGCCGATCTCTTCCTCGCTGCCGACTTCTCCACCATCTTCATCGGAAGGCTGGCGACTACGGAGCTTGTGGAGGTACCACAACTTTAAATTAAGAATACTTATAATTCGATTATTTTCAGTTCTCCGAAAATCTGCTTGCCTATTCCGCCTCCTATTTCCTCTCGGGTCGAGTTGAAGGTGTGCAAGAGCGGAGTCCATACATCGATGGAGTGGATTTGTACGCCGCTTTGGGACAAACAAGATCCAGCATTCCCTCCTATCTGACGTCGTGTCATTCGACCTATGCGAATGTGGGCTATCAGAAGGAGATGGAGAAGCAGAGAGTCCAAAGATCGTTTCAGGTATTTTATAGCGCAAAAATTGGCGATAATATTTTTATAAAATTATTAAATTAAATAAAAAATTATAAAAAAAATTCTAAAAATTTTTGAAATAAAAATCTAAATAATTTATTATTTTTAAATCTTTTAATCTTTAATTTTTCAAATAAAATTAAAATAAGTCGATGAAATTATTTTTGTATAGGAACGCCTCTTCGGCATCTTCATGACCTATTGCCTCTACTTTCTCCAACCCGCCCAGTATGTCCGTCCAATTCGCGTCTCCGTACAGCAGTACCGCTCTATCAACACTCTCATCTCGGACGTTCTGATGCCGTCCGAACAGTTCGAAGCGACATTCTGTCTATTTCGGTTGGTGGAGAGTCATGCTTTCGCTGTGATGGCTTTCGAGTGCGAGGTATGAATCTATCGAATTATTTATTATTTTAAAAACAAATTTTGTAATTTTATTTTTATTCATAAAAATTAATTTGTAATAAAAATGGAATTTCAGTACAATCCCCTGTTGAACCGCCACTTGGATGTGATGAAGGAAACAGCAGCTAGTAAAACTTCGAAGACTCTCGGCTTCCACGACAACGATCTCCACCATCTCCGAACCATACGCCGAGATGTCGCTGTGAGTTTCTTATGCTATCAAAAATAAAATTAGAAAAAATCAAATAAAAATTTTGACATATTCAAATTTCCAATTAAGAAAGCCGACCTCATCCACACCCGCTACCTCTCGCTGAAGCTGGAAGTGGCGGCTCAGCTCTCCGCTCAACCGAAAAACTCCACCGGCGTGGTAGTCTCGAAAACCGTCCCCGACCAGACACTCTCCTCCTTCGTCGTCGATCTCATCCAGCAGACGGAGGAGAGGATCCGCAACGAACGACTCCAAGGCGCTGGGATGGGAGTCGGACCGTCCACTAGTGGCACAGCCGACTTGAGTGCCGCATCTGCGAATGCGGAGAGGATGAGCCGGAAATCGGCGGCAAGACATGCGGCCTACACGTCGGAGACACAACAGAAACGAGATCGGAGACATCGGCAGCGGGTGCCGTCAGAGGAGCGTGAGTATTTCATTTGAATTCAATTCATCAAATTTTATATTTAGCCAAGCACAAGATCCAGTCGCCGGTGAAGATGCCCACAATGGTAATCCCAGCCATCGGGACTCCAATAGCGTCGCCGTTGAAAAATACTGCAAAGATCTCCACGTCTCCGTTGAAGAGTCAGCCAAAAACTCCAAAGCGTCCATCCCCGCCTAAGACGTCAAAGTCCATTGCCCCGCTATCAGAACCCGTGGCTCCTGTGTTGGCAGACATACAAGAACCTACAACTTCGAAAACAGCGCCTACAACTACGCCATTTGGGGATGGGAGGAGTGGGAAAAGAGTAAGAATGTCTAGTGAATCCTCAACGCTTTCAATCGATGTCGCCGCTAAACGCAAATCCAAGCGTTCGCAGTCGAAAGAAGGTTGGCTTAAGGTCGGTCGTTAAGAAGTAACAAAAGAAACAATTTAGATCTTCGTCGATTGGCCAGCGAGAAGGATACGCAAGCTGAGATGGAGACGCAGGCGAAATTCGAGCTACTCCAAAAGAAGTTGTAGAGTACAGGCACACAAAGACAAACCGAGCTGAATCTTTTTTAAATAAAATGCAAATCATTCGTCTCATTTCGATTCTCAAGCATATTACATTTCGAAAACATCCGTCCAAAAATTCATCCAACACCCTCAGCAGTGTCAAGGCCATCGCTTTTGTTCTTTTCTTCCTCTCTCTCGGATGACCGAGAAGGCTAAACGGCTTAAGTTCACGCATATATACAGTGGCGAAAAGAAGAGAAGGATGAAGATGAGTGCGTAAATGGAGGGAGTTCGATGGGGCTGTGATCGACACGGATTATCCAACATGCACTCTAAACCTCAGCGTTAGTTCTGTCACCGCCAAGCACTTTTATTCTTCCGCAATCCCAATCCCAACATTTCGCCGGCCTTCAACGCTAAATGGAAGAACGATGAGGGAGGGAAATTTTGGATTCATTCCACAACTAAGAATTCGTATTTGGTTCAATCCTGTTAGTGTGGGGGCGTTGTTTACTCCCAAGTTCCATGCTGGCTGTGAGATCTAAGGCAGCAGCAGCAGTCGGAGTTTATTGTTATTCGCTGTGTTAGTCTTATTTTCCCACCAAGAATTGATCTGATTATCAACAATTAATATTTAGACTTTAAGATGAAAATATTTTCTGCCAATTTTCAATTCTTTTTGTCTCCTTTTTATTTTTCTGATCTTTTATTTTTTCTCGACAATTTTCCCAAACCATGTTTGATGAGGTAATGTGATTTAGCTAGAGATCTAGAGCTAAGTGAACTGAGATAAACAGCTGAACGCTCCCTGCCTTCTGATATGCCTATTAAATTATTGCATGTTGCCTGGCTAAAAATGGTTGATTCTGATCTGAATGCTCGCCTGTATCTTCAGATTCGCTCATTAGAACACCTTCTTAAGGGGCGGTACTGAAATCCCCCTAATTTTTAAGTTTTTAAAGTGATTTTTTCACTCTAAATAAATGAAATCCAAAAATTAAAGATGCTCGGGAGAGTGTGGGGCGCATTTTTATATATGCGTCCAAGAGATGAACATTTGAAATGGGAAGTAGGGGTTATATGGTGATTTTCGGGTGTTTACGTAGGGGTCGTGCAAATTTCGGGTGGGCACAAATGTCCGAAGATAAAAGTTGCTAGCTCAATGCGCGGATCATTTTCCTATATGGGTCGGATGGTCGGCCGGGGAAAAATTCACTTAAAAATCATAGTTAAAAATTAGGGGCATTTAAGTATTTATCTCAAAAATTTTAATAAAATTTTCGTCTCATAGCCGGACGAATCGAGATTATGAGAAGGATTATGAGCATTTACAGATTCCAATTTCTCGGAAAAACTATGAATTCTGATGAATTTAACGTAATTTCGTTGCACCCCTGTTCGGTACAGATCGCGATCTTATTAATTAAAGCATAAAACGTATAATACATTAGAAAAAATCTTTCTAGTGTTTTTCCCCAAACGAGTCGTTTGATTGGATCATGCCGGTGTGGAGCTAAAGTAATTTTCAATGTATAACTGGATTGCTCAGTTTTTAGAGGTTTTCTGCAAATCCAATTACATTTAGTTAAGATCACCTGCGGGTGTCTTCTTTTCGCTCTTTTGCTCTTCCTCATTCCTTCATTCATTAGTCTCTTTGAAACAAACCGAAAACTACTGGTTTAGCGTATGTGTTATGGGAGAAGTTGCGCAAGAAGAACTCTCTGATCATCTTTTCACCCTCTTTTCACTACCATCTACAGCACCATGTAATCGGTATTCAAATAGGTGCTGTAAGTAACAACGCATTTGGAGACATCAGAGAGAGCTAGAAGAGAGTGGAAGAGAGGAGGCTGGAGGGTAAATGGTAAGCGCGAACGACAACGTAATTGGAATACGTGTGTGTGAGGAAACGGTCCTGTTTCAAACTCCTCAAAAGTATTCGCTCTGCTTCCCCCTCTATTGGAGCCGTCGCGCAACTCCGTTTCTTTTTCTGTTGTTGAAAAGGACTCTTGTAAGACTCTCTCTCCTCCACATAGATCACTTCTCGGTTATTCAATTTTCCTCCACAGATTCATTTTGAAACGCCTAATAGATCCTTATCTCCCTCATTCCCTCTCCCTCTTTCCCTTTTATGATCGTCAACATTTTTCGGCGGCTGGTTGAGATGACTACCGACGCGTCATTCTGCATTTTTGGAACTTATAAACAACGGTTTCGCTTTTGTCAACGACAATTATTTCCCAATTTTTGAGTTTCGAAATCCTTTCATAAAATTTACTTCTTTCTTACGATAAGTGTCGTCGGCAGGCTCTTCTCTCCTGTATTACCATTAGATCTCATTTCTTCGCTTGTGACACTTACACTCCTAGGGGACGATACAAAACGTAATCGGATAAATTGCACCCATGCTAACCAACCATTGAATTATGTGGGTGGGTTCATTATTTCAGTATGCATATCAGTATTTCAGTAGCAGTATGCGAGTGAGTCATGGTCCCGGCACCGTCCTTTCAGTGACTGAAGGAAAGGACTAGTCCAGTCTGGTCCAGTTAGTTACGACTGTGTGAGCAAACTGCATGTTTGTGAGTTTTGCCGCACAAAGAGCCGCTATTCTAACTACCAAATCAGGTGCATTCTCCTGGACGACCGGCTCCGAGAATGGTCGGAAGCCGAAGACAAAAATATAGGTCTGGGAAAATTTTGAGAGTGACTTTTTTCACACCAAATTTAAATTTTCACTAAAATATAAAAAATTAGCCGAAGTTCAGAAATTTTGGAAATAATATTTGATTTATAAACTAGCGTTAGTTTTTCCTCCCTCCAAGCAACTTCATTTCTGGACAGTCACATATAAGTAGAATCCAACAACTCCATTTTATTTAAAATATGTGCTTTCTCCAATTTTCTTCCCCTCCTGATTGATCATCGAAAGCAAGCAATTGTTTATTTTATCGAGAGTGGGGGCGATCAATGTCAGCGACAATGAAGCTTTCAATTCATTATCTATAAATTCCTCTATTCCTTAACACCCCTTACATCCCTCTGCATCTTAACACTCTCCGCATCTCCTCCCCAGACATTCCATACGCATTCGCCATCTCAAACAACAAAGTTCTTCTCTCCCGCTTTAGGGATGGATCGAAATCGATCTTTGTGGGAGAGAACGAAGGAGAACAATACTGATAATTACAGTTTAGAAGACACTGAGAGATTTACGGAAATTAATCCTCTCACTTTCCATTCTTCCACTAACACAACAATTGTGGAGAAAGAAAGTGTGAGAGATTGGGAGATCAATCTATTTTATAGCATTTATTCACTTAACTCTATTCTCCCCCTCTCCACTCCGTTATCTCTGTGGGAAGCCCATCATCCCCACACTAACAAGCATAACATTCTATAGTGTCTCTTTTTCTCACAGTCCCCAGGCATGAATTTTCGGATCGATGTGTGTGTGCGCGGTGGTTCTGTGAGTCTGGATATTTTGTGGATAGTGTGTGTGTGGATGCATGCTGGGAGATTGATTGATGTGTGGATAGGTTCTCTTACACGCACTCTGTTCAGGCTGGTTTCCGACACACCCATCATCCATTCACATGTTACCATTCCATCCATTCAATTTCCATATCCAATTTGAGCGCGTCTCTTTTACTTTCACACAAAGAACTTCCACCGATTCACGCCGTCTATGCACTTGAACTTCCTCTTAGATTTTGTTGGGATCCGTGATTTCGGACTTTTTCATATAGGAATGGGTATTTATTGGAATTAATTTTTCGGCCCTTATCTCCGTAGAGTTCTGAAGCTCTTGACCTAGAGAGTGTTGGATTAAAGTTCATATTTTCCTTCTGTTTTTTGTTCTATTCATATTTTTAAAATTTATTTTTATTTTCTATAATTTTTAACAAAAATAAATCTTTATTAAATTATTTAAATATTTTAAGAGAAATACTGAAATTCCCCCTAATTTTTAAGTTCAAATTTTTTAAGTAAATTTTTGCTCGGCCGATCATCCGATCTGAAAATGCTCCCCTCATTGAGCTGAGCAACTTTTATGTTCGGACATTTGAGTCCACTCGAACCATGCACGACCCCTACGTAAACACCCGAAGATCACCATATAACCCCTACTTCCCATTTCAAATGTTCATCTCTTGGACTCATATATAAAAATGCTCCCACAGTCTTTCAAGTATTTTTATTCTTTGCATTCATTATTTGAGAGAAAAAGCCACTTAAAAATCGTACTTAAAAATTAGGAGGGGATTTCAGTACCGTCCATATTTTAATATTTAAATCAATTTTTATTTAAATTTAATTTTTGTAATTTTTAGTTTTAAAGCAAATTTTAAATTTTTATTTTAAATTATTATTATTTTATTAAAAGAATGTTTATTTTAAAGAATAATTAAAAAGTCTTTTGATAAGAAATTTTGAATATTTAATTTAAAATGTATTTCGGCGACTATAAGAAACCCTGTCCACGTGTAATCCCTTCAATCTTTTCGAAAACTTCCTTTTAGAAATATTATTTACTATAAGCCGCATGATTTTTTCGATTCCTCCTCACTCCAATCTGCTGATGGCATTGAAAGGAAAGAGCCAGCAGACTTTTTGCTTGTAGATCAGAAAATAGATTAAACTTTTTAAAACACTCACATTTTCCTTCTCCTCTAAACGTCTAAAACGCTTCTTTCCCAACAAATGATTAGCAAAAGACTAGAAGCTAGAGTGTATCATTTTTCTCCTATATGTGTGGAATGGAAAGCGTTGTGGGGTGTTATATCAGAACGTTAGAATGCAACAGAGAATAGAAAGGAAAGAAGAAGATGAATGAAAGTTATGATTGTCCTTCTCATTTACATCGCGGGGATGAGTGGGGGACACGGTTCAACCACAGTTTAATGACCAAGTTCTCTGATTTTCTTCTTCTCTTTAGGTGTCTTTCCTTTGATTATATGACTTTTTCCATCCACTGGAAGAAGAGGGGTCCGCTGATTTTTACCTCGGAAGCTTTAGCATAAAATTTTTGGAGGAAAAATTTTGGAAAAAATTTAATACTATGAAAATAAATGAATGATTTTCCAAAATTGCAAAACATTCCAGTGAGATTTTCAAGTAAACATCGGAGAAATCGAACGACACCGTTGTAATTTGCTGTCTTTTCCATATTTACTTCCCAAAAACTCCATACAAGTCCTCTTCTCCCTCTCCTTCCAATGATTTATATACTCAATTGCCTTCAATCGACGTGTAGCACGATAATTAGTATCATTTGCACTCTATTCCTCCCATTGTTCCTCTATGCTCTACCGTTATTCTATTTCATCTACAATTTCTCAGTTCTAATCAATTCTTCTTTCAGCCAAGTCAACACTTCTCGATCGTGTGCTGCCTGGTGCGCTGTCACGTCAATCTCAATCAACTGACTCTAATACTATATTAGTCACTAGCCGTTCACTCTGAATCATCGCTAAGATCTACTGTTGGATCTTCTCAACACTCCTCGGTTTCGATAAACCGTTCCTCTTGTGAATCGAAGACCATTGGGAAGATGTTCGAGAATGGCATCATCCGCGCCGACCCGCTCTCGAGTCGGCCAGTCGATTTGTGGAAGAAGTATGTGCGCCAGGGGAGGGTCAGTGAGCCAGTGAAGAGCTTGAGGTAATAATTAGACAAAATAATCACAAAAATAAAATCAAAATTTAATTGAAAAATCTATTTTTATTATAGAAATAATCCTACAAATAATTTTAATGTGGAAAGTTTTAAGCATTGACATCAAAAATTCGGGTGGTACTTAAGAATCCGAGATTCTGAAGCCCTCGACGGGCTTGTGGCCTAATGGAAAGGCGTCGGTCTCCGGAACCGAACATGGGGGTTCGAATCCCCTCGGGCTCAACTCTTTTATTTTTATTATAATATTTTAGAGTAATTAAATTTCAAATGTATTTTAAAGCATTTATTAAAAAAGTAAAAATGAGAGGTATTTTTTCCTCTTTGTTTACTTTTCCCCCCTTTCCCCTCCACCCCCCCCCCCGATAAGTAGAAAACTGCGTGGGACAACGTAGAACATCTGTGATCGGTGGAGAACAGCGGGGATTGGTGAGGCGCGATGGAGAACAGTTTTACTGTCATACGGACTGAATAACTGTCATAAAGGTTGGGGACAGTGGGTATCAGCGTGACCACCATTTCTCCTATAACCCCCTCCATCTATCCAACCCCTTCCCCCACCACCGTGGGGATCAGCGGGGATCAGTGTGGGACCTATTCCTGCCTCTTCATCATTGTAAACAGTGGATTGTAGTTGTTGGGTGTGATGGGTAATGGGGATGGGTAATGGATTGAGTGGTGGCAGAGGCCAGAGGGTGGTTCACCACTGTTCTCGTCCGTTTGACGCTATCCTTTGCAACTCCACACCAAGGCTCTGCAACTGGCTAGCCAAATGGGTCAGGCCAGCCAGTTGACCTGGCCAGGCCAGCCAGGCCAGCTGGCTTTTACCCTTAGGCCAGGCCCAAATCACGTGCGCTCATATCTAAGCCTAAAATTATAAAATCAGCCTCGCACAAGAAGCATACGGCTTGCAAAAGCTTTATAGCCGTAATCAGGCTAAAAATATAAGAATAGGCCGTTCTTTAGACCTGTTGCCTTTTTTGAGATTATTATGATTTGTTTCGTAGATTTTTCACGGTTTGATAGGAGATTACCAGCGAATGTTCCAGTGATGAAGGAATGCAGATAACCGGAGAAGAGACATGGAGAGACTTTGGGTTCGCAAGAAAAACTTATTTATGGAAGAATCAGGGTCGATAAGTCAATCAGTTTAATAAGACACTGACAATGGACACTGGCTGTACACCAGCCAGGCCTGGCCAGCTGGCCTGGCCTGGCCTGGCTTCTGGCTGGCCTGCAGAGCCCTGTTCCACACTATTCCACGCTGGTTTACGCCTTTCCCCGCTATACCCCACTGTTTTTCGATGATCTCCGAAAAAGAGAAAAAAGAAAACGAGGAAAAAGTAAAAATGGGAAAAAATAAAAAGGCAAAAAAGTTTTTCTCATTAAAATTACAAAATTTTCGGGAATAGAAAAATATTTTAATAAAATATTTGACATTTTACTTAAAAATTTTATTTTTACAAATATTAATTAATTAATTTAAAGTATAAAATACAAATGTATTCCCATAAATAATTTCTAAATTTTTCCAGACTCAACACTCCGATCTACGAGTCGAAGGTGCGTTTCGTCTGCATCTCGGACACTCACGAGAAGCTGGACGAAATCATGCATCTCATCCCCGACGGCGACGTCCTCATCCACGCCGGCGACTTCACCAACTACGGCGACGTCAGCGAGGTGATCAAATTCAACGCGGAGATGGGCAAACTGCCGCACAAGGTGAAGATCGTCATTCCGGGAAATCATGAGTTGGGCTTCGAAGACGGCGAAGAGATGACCGATCGACAGATGGCGGCCAACAGTATGCTCGGCATCAACAAGGCCTACGAGTTGCTGTCCAATTGCACTTATTTGAGCGATCGCGAGGTTGAGGTGGGATATTTTAAAGTTATCAAATTTCAAATATTTATTATCTGATGGTTTAGGTATTCGGGTTGAAAATCTACGGCACTCCCTGGCACCCCATGCCCGGCTACTCATTCTTCCGCTCTCGCGGCCAGGCGCTTCTACACAAGTGGAACCAGATTCCGGCGAAGCTGGATGTGCTCATCACACACACGCCGCCACTTGGTACCAATGCAAAATCAGTTCTACAATTGTAAAAATTAATTTTCCTAGGCCACGGCGACTTCAACACTGTGAGCAAAGTGGACGGAGTGTTGTGCGGCTGCGCGGAGTTGTTGAACACCGTCGAGTATCGAGTGAAGCCGAAATACCACGTCTTCGGTCACATCCACCAGAAGCACGGCTGTTCCACCAACGGCACCACCACATTCATCAACGCGTCGATCTGCGACCACAAGCTCTTCACCAACTACGACCCGATCATCTTCGATTTGCCGTTGCCATTCGGGCACTCGAAGAGCGAGGTGTTCCAGGATTCGACGAGTGAGGCGAGTGAGGAATAAGAGTGAAGTGAATGGAGAGAGTGAAACTGAGAGAACGTGGTGTTAACGAGATCTTATTTTAAGACAATTTGATAAGTAAATTCTGTCGATAATCCATATTTCCATGCAGTCCATAGTTAAGTTCTTCATAAATGCACAATTCCATTTCAAATATTCCATATTTGTCTGATGAATGATTAGAAGAATGGAGGCGTATTTAATGTATATTTTTACGTAATTTCAATATTTTGACATATAAAACTGAAATTTTTCAATTATAATGTGAAATATAGCACATATAAGCCAAGTTGAGCAATGGTCAGCTCGATTCGACGTCCTGGGAATCTCATGTCTCATATGCTTATGGGTTTCTCTGACGAAACCTTGAAATGCAACATCCAAGATTGTCAAGAATCGACCGTGAATCGTCAATGCACGGATGCTTATGAAACTATCAGTACTTTCGTGGTCATATCTCAGCAGTTCGTGTCCTTTGTATAGTAGCTGAATGTATTGAATTTCCACAGGTAGATAACTTCCAAAAATACCACAAATTTATCTCTAAATATTGTCATGGTCAACTCAAATAGAGTGTTGGGTCGAAGTTGGCTTGACACTCTTCCTCCGAGCAACTCCATTGCGGTTGAGTGTGTTGTTTCTGTCTTATAAAACTTCCTCCATCGAATTCATTTCATCTGTTCGTTTGATCACAATCTCCAATCAATGTTGTCTCTATTCAGCAGTTCGTGTCCATTGTGTAGCAGCTCCATTTGCTCCATTTCTGTGACACAATGCCTTTTATACGATGTTTGGGAAAAGTGAGCTTTGATAGTTGTTTTGAGGTTTTGAGTGCGGTTTGATTCCTGAATCTGAACAGACCCACGCAATACTTTTGTCTAATTCCCAACCTGAATCAATCTGTTCCTATTGGCTTCATAAAACATACGCATATTTGCTTAGCCACTGTTGGAGTTGGCAGGTGGGATTGCTTGGGAGAAGCGCTTCAAATGTGAAGCGCAGCACTCCCGCTTCACGTTCGAGGCGCTTCTCCCAAGTGGCCAATGCTGATGGCAAACACAAGCTAAACACCATGATGGTGTGCATCTATCCGTAGGAATAGAATACAGTATTCAAACTGTTTGAATGAAGGTTGAAATTGAGAGAATTGAAGATAATCGTCACTGTGATAGACTTTATGACGCCGATTTAGAGTCTTACTAGAATATATTAGTTCACTCGTTTACGTTAGGATCTGGGAATAAGGCTGTGCTTAACATTATGACGTTTAGAGGCCAAATCAAAATGCTGACGAGCGTTAAATGATAATTTTGTCGTTTTGTGGCTAAAAAGAATCAGGGAGCAAATCGAATAATTTCCGATAAAATATTAGGAAGAAACTGAATTTATTGTAAAATTTTTACAATCTTTTTATTTTATATGTTGTTCTTGGATTCAATGGAACTTACAATAATAATTCACTTTTATTCATCTAAATTTTTCTTATCTTCTCAAATAATGACTAGGATTCGAAAAATCGATATGGCAGCATTAATATCACAGATTGAGATCTTTTGGAAGTCCTTGCCTGAATATGGTTCCTCTGGAATACCTGTAAAATCAATCAAACAATAACAAATTAAAATGTAAATATAAATTCAACAATTTTGTACATCATATTGGCTTGCAGCCTCAATCTTTTCTCTATTATTTTTTCTTTGAGACTCTTTTTTCTAATAATTTTCTTTGGCTCAAAGCTCTTTTCGTGATATCACCATTCTTTTTAACAATCTTTTATTCTCACAATGTTTTCACCTCCAAAGAGTCAATCTTTTCTCTTTGTCTACTTGCTCTTTTCAAGCCAGTTTCGGAGTAAATGATACATATATGGATGAACGGAGGGGAAATCGGACAACTTGGATATTGGGGATATTGATCGGTCGAGAGAGAGAGAATAAATTTGGTGTGTTCTTGGCTACTTCGATTAAATAGATGGATTGGGAGAGTAAAGTTGGAGTCATCAGGATTACAATTTATTGGTGGACTATATATTGTCGTTTTCAAGTCATTTCGATTCCACATCGTCCTCCTCCGGCGATTCCTTCGATTCGTCGTCATTCGCCAATTCTTTTTCGTCGTCTTCGTCATCCTCCTCCTCATCATCTTCGTAGTCGAAAGTGGAGGCGAGAAGAGCGGCGGGAGTGACCTGTTCGTCGGGTTGACGCTCTCCATCGGGTACGACTGTCTCTTGGCCTAGAGAGGCGGGCGCCCATGTGACTTTGATGGGAGCGAGAGAGAAGCTGGATGCCGCTTCGCCAACCGCCTGGAAATTTTCAAAATTATTTACATTCAGAAATTATCTTTTCCCTTAAATTTAAGGAAAAAGAAAATTTAGAATTCCAAAATTAAAATTTTCTACCGTCTGCGCATCCGCCTGCTGTTTGTATGTGAAGATGCACGGCCCTGTGCGGCTGGTGATGTCGAAATCGAACAGATCGCCGAAATGCTCCATATGGGCAATCAACTCCTCTTTGTGCGACACAGGACAGTTGAAGACGTGCACGATGCGGAAGAGTTTCTTCTTGTCCTCAATACTCATCGAACGGGAGATGCTCTCGTGCAGATTGGAGGAACCTAAAATTTCAATGTTTTCATTATTTCATTTGGATTAGTTACAAAAACGAACTCATTGATTTATTGGGCGACACCTTCGACGAATCGCTTCCATTCGCCTCTCCTCCTGAGGATCCTCCATCGGTCTCGCCGCTTCCCTCCGACTTCTCTCCTCCTTCAATGCCGGACTCTCCACCACTCAATCTCACACTCGAGTTTTTACGCTTTCGCTCGGTCTGTTGGAGTCGTTGTTGGATGACTTTACACTGCGTGCCCACCTCCTCCAACTCCGATTTCAGTGTCTTCACGTTTTTGTCAATCTGCTTCACGAGAGCCATGAGCTTGAGTTTCACTTCCTTCTCGGCGCTCGACTGGATTTTTTGGAGGAGAGAGCGTTGTTGCTCGATCACCTTACGGTAGAGCTCCGTCTTCCGACGCTGTACCTCGAACAGTTTGATCAGCGACTCCTTGTCGGTCTGGCGTCTCGCCGCTATCAGTCGGGGATTGTAGACGGGACGTTGAGGAGCGGCTGGGGCCGTTGGAACCGCTGGAACTTCCGCGACCTGCTCCTCAGCACTCTCCTCTTTGACTATAGCCTCAGGCTTCTCGGGTTTTCTCTCCATGACTTCCTCTTTAGGCTGTGCCAATGGAATGGTTGGTTGAGGACCGGCGGCGCCGAAAGTCTTCGAAAACGGACGGTTCAGGTCGGTCGGCTGGGGCGGTTTGTACGCTTCCATTTCGATGGCAGGGTTGGTCGTCGAATCTTCGGTTTCTGGTGGGAGTTCGCCGGCTCCACCGGGCTGGTCGTCCGGTTGGGTCTGCCAGAAGACTTTGATGAAACGATTGTTGAGTATTGGCTCTGTCGATTTGTAGGCGTTCATCGCTTCGCGGCGGGTCTGGAAAAATTTGTTTTTAAAGGACTTTCTTAAAGTATAGAGGATCATCATAATACGTTTTATTTCTTAAACGGGAGCTCGACTCAAAATTCGAGGCATTTGAATCAAATATATTCACATCTTCGGATTCAAAATCTCGTTCTAGACTTGAAATTTCCGATCGGTTCGGATCAAGTCTCTTAATTATAGAGACTAGATTAGAACCGATCTGATAGACAATAATGCGTAATCGGATCTGGCTATGTTTAGAGCCGGACGATCTATTCGATAATCAAACTTATAATAGTCAATAAAATATAGATGGAATCGCCTAAAGACTTTGGCTCTAGAATCTATATTTATTATACTATATTTATTATATTTATTATTATTATATTTATTATTCTATACTTTTTATGCAAAACTTAAAAACTTTTTAGCAAAACTTGAAAACTTTTTAAAAAACTTGAAAAACCTAAAATCTTTTTTAAAAAACTTGGAAACTTTTTGAAAAACTTGCAAAGTTTGCAAAACTTAAAAACTTTTGAAAAACTTTTTGGAAAACTTGAAAAACTTTTTATGAAAACTTAAAAACTTTTTAGAAAACTTGAAAACTTTTTTGAAAAACTTAAAAACTTTTGAAAAACTTGAAGACTTTTTAAAAAAACTTGAAAAACTTGTCAACTTCTTTGAAAAACTCGAAAACTTGACATGTTTTAAATTTTCAAAAATTGATTAAAACGCTGAAAAATGCACATAAGAATCCATAGAGTCCGATTCTGATCTGTCTCTATAACTAATAGACTAGACCAAAGCCGATCTGACGTTTCAAGTCTATATCGGATTGTTTTGAACTTGTTTTGTTTGGAGATGTGTTGAGTCGAAAGCCTCGAATTTTGGTAGAATCTTGAGAATGTGAAATAAGATCAAATGTCATACCTTGTAGGTCACGAGAGCCGTATCCGGCAATCCATCATACTGCACGTGCAGATTGGTGATCTGTCCGAATTTTCCGAAGTGCGCATCCAATAGAAAGATCTTGTTTTGCTCTGGTGGGATCTTTTTGACCTTAAGTTGGATTAAAATTTACTTTTCCTTTTCAAATTGTTTATAAGCTTACCAAGAGAGAACACAAAGCCGGATTGGTGCGACTGGCCAACAGATACGGCCTGAACCGCTCTCCGCCCATCATTCGCGGTCCACCCATCGTCATCCCTCTTCCTCGCGAATAGCCACCTCCTCCAAACTGTTGCTGCTGATGTTGTGGAAGTTGGCCGAACGGAGTGGGTTGTATTGCGGACGGTTGATACGCCGGCATTCCCACGACACCACCGGAAAAGCCGCCGACGGTCGGAAAAGCTCCGCCAGTTTGGATGGAGATGAGTGATGGTGGTGGACCCGACAGTCCGGCAGCGATGTGCAGAGGTAGTGGAGGAGGCGGGACGGAAAAGTCCAACTTCCCGATACTGGCAGTGGATCCTGGAGTGGTGAGCGCAGGGGCCTCGGGGTTGTAGGCTGAAAAATTGAATAATTTTATTGTGAAAATTAGTGAAAATAGATCGTACCTTCAGAAGTCCCAATGTAGCTCTTCTCCATTCCGGGAGGCGGTGGATTGTAGGCAGTATAGCCGCCGCCTCCTCCGCCACGGACGATCTTCTCGAGTGCCGAGTCTTCCACCACCACCGGGTCAAGTCCATGGTCGTAGGGGCACTTGTCGCCGCGCATACAGAATCCTTTCTCTGAAATAACCATCATTTGACTCATTGTTTTGAGAAGGCAAAAGGCAAACCATGGAAGTCACGGCACTGATGCCGACGAGCGGAATTGGATGAGGCGTGTTCCTTTCTAAAATTCTCTCATTTCACTCATTCTCTATATAAAAGAAATCCCCACCTGTGCGGTGATCTAGAACGTGAGCGTGGGCTTCGCGATCGTCGTCTTCCGCCACCGCCATATCTCCCACCTCCTCCACCACCATTGTTCCCTCCTCCACGACGTCCGACACTCCCTCCTCCACTCCGAATGGGGCTTATGGCCCTGTCGGCGGCGTTGTTCGAATAGCGTGCCCGCTTTGCATCCGTCGTTGCAGTTGGTGGTGGGGAGATTCGTCGACGGCCGAGAGCCGATGCGGAAGTCGTACCACTCGTTGTAGTCTTAGATCGATGTTCGCCGCCAATGTCTCGCTTCTGAGCCATCGATGTGGAGCGAGCGCCGACTGTTGTGGACTTTCCCGCTGATTGTGTTGTGGACTTCGTCTGCACAGTGGAGACGACGGATTTCACTTTCGGTTTTTGTGCCGGCTCCTCCTCTTCGGCTTCATCGTCCTCATCTCCTTCGGCGTCACTTTGTTGATCGTCTTCCTCTTCTTCTATATCTTCGTCTTCTTCGCCTTGACCATCGCCTTCGTCTTCGCCGCCCGAGAGGAGGATGTCTTCGGATTGGCGGTGGTGTTGAATGGAGGATGCAGAGGGCTGAGGTTGTGACTGTCCGGCGGCGAGGTAGGAGTGTTTCTTCATGCAGTCGAAGAGACGCTCGACAAAGCCTTTGGTGTCTGAAATTTCCAGTGTTAGCTACAAATATTTTTAGATCCTGCAGTCTGCCTTTGAAAGTTCAAGCCTATAGCATAGCTTACAGACATTGTCTACAACATCCAGATGTTTGCTGATCGGACGTACTAAAGACCGATATCCGAGACATTAGTCATTGTATATGCTAGATCCTCTCTTTAGTCTTAGTGAAGAACGTCTGATCAGCAAACAACTGGATGTTGTAGACAATGCTTGTAAGCTATGCTAAGCTTGAACTTCAACGGTAAAGCTTTGCCTACAACATCCATGGTTGCTCTCAAGGCATGGGCATTTTTGCTCTTCAATCTTTTTGTTTCCTATTTTCAGTTTTTTAATCTAGAGTGACTTACGATTCTGCAGAAACACCTGCAATTTGTCCATACACAACTCCTCCAAGTCCGTATCAGCCAGCGGTTTCTTCAACAACGCGATCACATACTTAGCCAGCGCTTCCGACTCGGCGTCGCTCCTGGAAATCACTTTTTAATAAAATACAACTTTTATTGAATGCTCACAATTTCTCCACATCCTTTGCAATCCAATTGCGCAGTTGGTTCTCGTCTTCTATTAGCATCGTATAGAGTGGAAGACGTATGAACGCAACCTTAAACACAACAGATTGCGCTTGTATATAAAAGATGGAGGAATGAAATAGAGGTAATAAAAACGGCAGGTACTTAAGAGAAATGCGAGAGTGATAGATGAAAAGTCGGCGTCTATAACTATCGTCTCCCCCTTCCCTCTATCCTACATTGTTATTGACAAATCTTCGAGATTTTCGTTGCGGGACTCGGAAATTTCAAAAATACAGTGATCATTTTTGTATGTGGACAATATATCATATATGATATATGATAATGAGTTCCACTCACATCGGGGCTGTAGCTCATCGGTAGAGCGCCTGCTTAGCATGTCCTCTAATGTGCAGGAGGCAGGGAGTTCGATTCTTCCCAGCTCCAAGAGAAACTTTTGCACTAATTTCCAAAAATAAGTTCCATGGTAAAAATATTTTTTTATATTTAATATCTTTTTTCGACATTATGTTGCCATAAATTATTAAACTATATTTTATTTAATAAATTTATTACTTATTATCAAATAAAAATTATCTTAATACAAAGAATGAAAGATGCTATGCACAGCTTCGTATGGAAACGATTTATTGAAAATGGGCTATAAATAAATATGTTTGACAGCTGGGAATGTCCTATCAGATCACATTAAAAATATATCCCTTACGTTTTAAAATCACAATATTATGAAAAACGCAGATAAATGCGTCTCAATCAAGAGACATTAGTGATGAATTCAGCAGTCTGCAGAGATGATCGGAAAAGAATTTAAATTGTTATTCTCTACGTTATAATTTTATAGATTTTGTTTGAATTCTTTACATATTTCATTCTCTTATTGTTGTTATGTAATATTACAATAACAATAGCAAACACATTAAATCAATTTAAGGAAAATAACATTCGGCGATAGAAAACCAAATTATAATTAAGGCAATTTGTTCCTTGCAATTCAAATTGTACAATTCAATAAAATTGGCACTCTAATATTTGATAAATTTGTTTTCTAAACTTCCATATAAAATGGGCCAATTGCAGATTCTGTTTGTTATGGTATCCTTGTTTTCTTTAAGAAATCTAAACGATATTTTGTCCGTTCAAACTCTTTGGACCGCTGAATCTTATTCATTGAACATAAGAAGTAAGTTGATCTTTCAATCATTGGAAGAAATAACGGCTCCGATCATAGTCAAGTCACCATTTTCCGTACATATATGTTGATTTGCTTGCGAAAAGGAGCATTTCATAGGTTAAAGAGGCCGCACAGAAATTTCTTATCATGCATCGGTTCTGCAACGCTTGGAAGCCAGGCGCTTCCTCTTCTCCATAAACACCTTCACATTCTTTTCGTTCAACTCCTTCACTCTCCTTTCACGTTCCGCTTTCGTCTTCACATTCTTGCCTGTTGCAGCTGCGTTGTCGTCCATCGACTTCTTCGTCCCTTTCGACACAGTGAAAGAAAAGCTTGGGGATTTTGATTGATATTATAGAACATCATAACATATATCATAACATAACAAATTGTGTTTGGGTGCCGCCTCAATAAACAAGACCACCCACGTTTGGATGATCTTGTTTGTTGTGGGCTGTTGGTTATTGACTTCTGCTGAGAACTGATGATCGTGAAGTTTCATGACTCTGGAAGTTGATATTGGGGGTGGAAGAGAATAATGAATGTCTGGATGTCTGGAGACCTCACACAATGAGCCAGACCCACCCCCGTTGAACCACCCATCAAACGATCTGCATAATTATTCGGTTAGGTGGAGAGAGGGTGAAGAATGTGAGAAAATTACATGGAAACATCAATGAGCCACAAACAATGACGTTTGGCACTTGATTTGATTAGTATAAAAGAGGCAGTAGACTGCCATGAATTATAGAATTTGTCCAGCCGGCAACTGGACTCCACACTCTGCTCCTCATCAGCCAAGTGACTCCTCTTCCCAAAGGTATTACTCTGAAAGCGAATAATTAGCATTAATAATCATTATAATTTCTAGAGTATCGTAAGTATGCGCAAGCACTTCCTGCTTATCGTCGTCCTGAGTCTGTTCGCTGTCGGACAGCCTCAACTCGCCGATCCGGTAGTGCGGACATACTATGGCCAACTCCAAGGTCGAACCTACGATATAGCGGAATCGGGAAGCGCGCCGCTGCTGATCGACGTTTTCTTCGGGATTCCCGACGCCCAACCACCCGTGGGAGCACTGCGCTTCGAGGCATTCACCATATAGTTCATTAAAATTGTAAATCAGAAGAGATTCAGAAGTCCGTGGAGCCGCTCGTGTGGAATGATGTGCGATTGGCGTACAATCACTCAGCCGTTTGTTTCCCTCTTTCGAGACGCTCGAGGAAAGCGGTAAATTTCGCTCCAGGTCACAGCGAAGACTGTCTCTACCTCAACATCTTCGCACCTCATCAGGTAGCGAAATATCATCAGTAAAATTAGCTAAAAATGAGCAAATATTAGAGCGCCAACCGACAAGGCAAGAATAAACGCTACCCCGTCGTCGTGCTTCTCGGGAGGCACCTCTCTCTCCACCACCAACTATGTGGACATTGGGAGAAAGTTCGTCGCCGAGGGAATCATCTTCGTCTTCATCCAATGCCATGGATGCCATGCTTGGATTCTCTTCGGACGGTACCGACAATCTCCCCGGCAATCTGGGCCTCTGGGACCAGAAGCTCTCCATCGAGTTCCTCAAGAAGAACGTCCGAGCATTCGGTGGCAACTCTAAGCGAATCACTCTGTTCGGCTGTTCTGCCGGCGCCGCCGCTGCCTCCTTACTCGGCCTGTCGCCCCACTCGCTGCAGTCATTCGTACAGGCCGTTCAAATGTCCGGCTCCGCCTTCTGTCAATGGGCCATCAATGAGGCGACGGTGAACTCTACCAAGGAACTGACAAAGGCGATTGGATGTAGTGGAGGAGCGAAGGAGTGCTTGAAGTCCAAGACTATTGATGAGCTCTACGACGGCGTCGAGAAGATCGGAGAGGTTCTCTACGACCTGGATTTCACGCGATGGGGTCCACGACTGGATGGCGACTTCTTCCCGCTAGACATTCCTGCGCTGATCGCTCAGGCGCCGCCGAAGCCGACCATCATGGGACTGAACGAAGAGGAGGGAATCGTGTGGTGTAGGCTCAGTGGAATGCTTTCAATAAATACGTAAAAATTAAGCCGTTCTTTGGTACGCCCCGATCGCGAACGCGCTGGGCATTCCTCCCGCCTCGTTTGCAAACTATAGCGCCTCGGATGTAGAGGCAGCCATTAAGAACCTTATGGCCCGAGAGGAGTACTTCGGCTCTGAGATTGCCCCGAAAGTCCAAAAGGAGCTCTCCGAGTTCTACAACAATGGCGGAAGCGGTGCGGGAAATGTGTTCTATCTCCAGCGATACACACAGGTACCTCCACATTTACACATGCGATTGGATCTATATCAGATAATATAGATCATCTCCGACACTTCCTTCAACATTGCGGTCCTCTTGGAGAGTCAGCTCAAGTCCACCGCCCTCAACTCGTTGCAGATCTTCCTCTACCGAAACACCTACATCAACCCGAAAGCGTATCCGGCAACCTTTCCGATCAAAGAACCCTTCCATTGCTCGGACTATAATCGCCTCTTCGTCCCACCAGCGTCACTCACCGATCCCGTCGAGTTGGCGGTGCAGAAGTCTACACTTAGCAACCTCGTCACATTCATCAAAACGGGAAATCCCTCGAACGGAGCATTGCAATGGTCCGCTACGACACGTGATAAACCGCTGAAGTATCTGAAAATTGCGGGCAATGGGAACGAGATGGTGGATGGGCCACTGTTCGGAGATAGACTGAAGTTCTGGCTAGACTTGAGCGTGAAATACCCACAATACAACATCTGGCGTGCGATGAAGCCGCGTTAAATGTGTCGAATGTAGGGAATGTGAAATACGGCACTAAATGGGATTAAATCCCTTATCAGTTTACCTGTCTGTGTGAAAGGATAATAAACTGATCTGTTGACTTCAAATTTTCAGTTGCAATTGAAATTGAAAAGCACACAAATGTTTTAAAAAAGTCTCCCACCTCTACGCCAAATCCTAGATTCGCTGGTGAATAGTGAGTATTTTCCGGAAAAGAATTTTTAAATTTTTTGTCAGAGGGTGTCCAGTGTTTTTCCGGATTTTGAAGAAATTTTCAAAACATTTGTCTTGTATTAACCATGCTCAGCTCGCTGCGGGAGCATTTTGAGTATAAAATAGTTTTGATTTTATGTTTAAATTGCTTACTTTTAGGCTTAGGCCTTAAGCGAAACTTACGCCTAGTCTAAGTCTAAAGCCTAAGCTAAAGCCTAATTGAATATAATAATTATTGATGTTTTATACTTTAAATGACCCCCGCAACGAGCTGAGCATTTTGAACATAAAGTTTCACGTAAGATAAATAAAAATTTTGAATGGAAAAAGAATCCTTTTATGAAGATGATAAGAGCTATTCAATAATATTACCCTATTGTTTGATATGTTTTGTTAATAAATCAAATGTGTTTTGTTGAATTTGAAATTTAAAAAGGAAAAGGGCATGAAAACGAAAGAAGGGACCAAGGAAATTTTTTTTAATTGGGAAAAATCACTGGACCCCTGACAAAAATTTTTGGGGCTTATATTATAGTTCAGCCTAACAATATTATTGAAGCCAAAATTCGTTTTTTACCCCTTTATTTTTAACTTTTAATGGATGCTGTCAACATAAGTCTGCTTTGGACCTATGGTTATCCAACACTTTACCTAAAGATTGATTCGATGCTCGAGATTTATTGGAAAGTTGTGTTTTTGTTTTATTATATATTATAAAATGATTTTTAGGTTTTAAAATTGGCAAGAGTCCTCTTAGTAAAGTTTAAAGCAATAATCTAATTTAAAAAGTAATCGATCTTTGACGTGGAAATTGGCAATGCATTCAATCATTCTCTCATTCTCAATAACCTTTTACAAGCAAAAATCGATAAGAGCAAATCTAAATTACTAAATAAATGTTTTATCGCGTTATTTCCAACTCACAAATGAATCGCGCTAAATTTCTCAAGTTTGTTTGTCTTACTCTCTTCATGTCACACCATGTCACGGCATTAAACACTGCCAACACCTCCATTCATTCTCCCCAATTGACGAGCCGTTTCAAAAAGGTAGTGCAAAGCGGCGATCTACCAATGATAAAGAAGTTGTTGGTCAAGGGAGACTGAAATTGGACGAAGAGGATTTGAACGGCGGCACCGCCATTCATTGGGCAAGTGCAGAAGGCAAAGTCGCTATTGTTGATTTTCTGCTGAGCAGAGAGGCACGACTATTAAATCGTGGGGACAAGTATGCGATGAGTCCGCTACACTATGCGGCAACCCGTGGTCAAAAGGAGGTGGTGCGTGTATTGTTGCAGAGAGGAGCGAAGGTATGCCTTTTTCTTTACTTAGGCTTAGGCTAGGATTGCGCTGAGGGAATGTCCAGACATTGTCAATTCAAATTCGCTTAAAATCTAAATTAAGGTCGACGCCTTGGCTCACTTCAAAACAGACGGTCCGGGCGAACGCCCACGAGTGACCCCACTGCACTTGGCCTCCATCCACGGCTATCGTGCCGTCGTCAAACAACTGATTGCGCACGGAGCTAACGTCAATTGGCGAGCGCGCTACAACCAAACGCCACTGCATCGTGCCGCTCTCCATCGACACAAAACAGTCGTTTTGATGTTGTTGCGAAGTGGTGCACACGTAGACGCCCGCGCCAACTACGTCACTGATGAGCCGAACACAGAGCCGAGTGTCACAGCACTGCACATCGCTACGGCACACGGCTACGGGGAAATTGCGTCAGTGTTGCTCTACGCAAAAGCGGACATTAACTCCGGCGATAAGAACGCGTGGACGCCGCTCCACTGGGCCACCTACCACCAATTCCCCGAACTTGTGGCAATGTTGCTGAGGCGAGGGGCGAATGTAGACGCTGTCGCTAGATACGCGGAAGACAAGTCGGGGAAGAGAGCGGCGACCACGCCGTTGCATTTGGCCGCCGGACTCGGTTCAGTGGACATCATACAAGAGCTTCTCGCGCACAACGCCAGTGTGAACGCGGTTGATGCGTATGGAGAAACGGCCGTCGCCAAAGCGGCGCGTTTCGGAAAAACAGAGGCATTGCTCCTTTTTCTTTCCAGGTCAGTGTAACTCTGATTAATTTAAGTTGATTGTAAGTTAAAATTTACTCGACATACTTTAGGCTAGACATACGACATACTAGACATACAAGAAAGACGGCCCTCCACTTGGCGGTTGACAAGGGACGCGTTGAGGTGGTGAAACTACTCATAAAGCACGGGGCCAGTGCCGAGGAGCGCGATTCTGAAAGGAATAACGCGCTGCACTTGGCAGTGATGTGCGCGCGACTCCCAATTGCCAAACTTCTTCTTCAGGCGCAAAGGAGTCAACAGGGAAAGCGGAGGTTGTTGCGGGCAAAGAACAAAGAAGGGGTGACGCCGTTGGGGATTGCGGAAAGAGGCGGGAGGTCAAGGGAAGTTGTGCGACTTTTGCGGGATGCAGATGCTGTTCCAATGGTCCTTAGATTCCATTCATTTCAAGCGAATTAATTGGCATAAAATATCTGGTTTCATCATTGTTTTAGCTTTTACTCATAATTCTATTAAAAGAAAAAAGATAATATTAATGCAAACGCTCTACCACAATTTTCTTATTAATTTATTAACCATTTTGATTCTATAGGCTTTTATGTGTATTTTTCAGCATTTTTGTAATTTTTGAAACTTGAAAAACTTTTTGAAAACTTGAAAAACTTAAAAACTTTTATGAAAAACTTATTAAAAACATTTTAAAAAACATTGCAAACCTAAAAACTTTTTTGGAAAACTTGAAAACTTTTTGAAAAAACTTGAAAAACTTGAAAAAACTTAAAAACCTTTTTGAAAACTTGAAAACTTTTTAGAAAAACTTGAAAACTTTTTAGAAAAACTTGGAAAACTTAAAATTTTTTGAAAAACTTGAAATTTTTTGAAAAACTTGAAAAACTTAAAACTTTTCTGAAAAACTTTTTAAAAATATTCGAAAATGCTGAAAAATAGACATAAAAGCCTATAGAATCACTATTTTCCATGGAATAGATAAAATCTTCATATTTGTATCTTCGTAAAATATTCAGTCTAGTATAAATATCCTTTATTTTTCTATCCATATTTCCAAATCATAGCAAATCGAATATAAATGCGCTCAATGCAGTAAATACGTTTAATCTTTTCTCGCGATCTAGACACCAAATACCACAATAATCACATTAAAAATAAATAGAAATATATAGTGAAATCAAATGCTGATTTGGCTGACTGAATATCTGGCTGATCAAAGGGTGGATGTTTGTATTATGGCCATATAAGACGTTTGAAGTTATGCAAGTAATCAGATTTGCGAAGATTTATGCTCAATTTGTATGGGAACGATTTAGGATGGGAGGGGGGAGTGAAATATGCCATTTAGGAATGAACCGCAGATCACATTGAAATATAAATCCCATTGGATTTAAATTCAAATATTATTGAAAGCCAAAATGCGTAAAAGATGCTTTAAACTAAGACACAACTGGCGTTGAATTCATCAATCAAAGAGATGACAGGAGAGAGTGATTCTTCTTAGTTATACTATGGATTCGGGTCGTGAAGCGAGTAAAGCTTCACGATGGTTCATCTCCTCTTGTTCAATGGCCTGAAAAACATATTTGAATTTGAAAATCCAAAACTTTTAAAATCCCACCTTTGCCGTCTCCTTCTCCAGAAGTTCGCACTGCTCCGTATGTCTTTTCTCCAACTGCTCCTCGTGTCTTCTACACTTGGATGCCAATCGTTTCCTCTCCTCCACAAACACCTTCACATTCTTCTCGTTCAACTCCTTCACTCGCCTGTCACGTTCCGCTTTCGTCTTCACATTCTTGTCCTGTTGCAATTGCTTTGTGTCGTCCATCGACTTCTTCGTCTGTTGTTGCTTCAACTCCTTGTTCTCGGCCTCGAAGCGAGCGCGCATTTGCGTCATTTGCAACTTTTGTGCATCGACCAATAATTTCTTCAACAACTCGTGCTCCTCGCTGATTTGTTGTTTGCGCATTTCGAATTCTTCAAGCTCCTGGCGACGCATCAGCGACGACCACTCGTCGGTCTGGTTGAGGACGAGTGAGCGGATCTGAATCAAATTTTTCATATTGAAATTTATTATTAAATCTAAAAATAAATTTAAATTAAAATTTTAACCAAAAATTTAATAAAAAAAGTCTAAAAATATTTTGAACCTTTTGGTCATGATTGCAGCTGGAATTCCGACTGGCGTCCATGTTGGGTGAGCTGACAAGAGAGTTCTTCGACGCCGGCACGGGATCCGACGCCCTCCCACTCAACGAACTGTGATTGTGATTGTTGTTGTGTGTGTTGGTGGGACTCTGTCCAGCACCGCCAATGGAAGTGGCATTCGCCTGCTGTCGCCATTTCCACCCCACTCCACCACCGCCACTCGCTGTTCGACCGCCGGCGCCGCTGGCCCGTTGATTGTCGACGACGAGTTTGTCCACGGTGCATTGCTAAAAATTGAGAGAATTTTTTCATACGTAAAAAATTTAGAAATATTTTTAAAATAAAATAAATTTAAAATTGAAATTTTTGGGAATTTTTTGTTTACTTTTCGAAAAATATTATTTGTAAAAATTAATAAATTTAAATATTTTAATCTTTTATTATTTAAATTTAATAAGCAAACCTGTGTCTTCTGAACACTCTCCCTCTGTTTCTGGTGTCGACGACGCATCTCGTCCATTTCTTTTTGAAGTCTCTTTGATAATTTCTGGAATCCTTTGTCCTTCTTCAGGTCCTGTAGGTTTATTGGCTCCATCTGAAAGAAGTGAAATTAAATATTAATCATTTTTATTTTCAAGGTTGAGCACAATATTTTGGGGTAAATTTACTTATGGGTTTTACGCATATTTAACGGTAAATTTTGCGGTTTCTGAGGTTCATATTTAGGGGGAGATTTTGATTCTCAAAGAATTTTATTTAGAATGTGAAAGGAGAAATATACAAATTTCTGACTAAATCACACACTTTTATGGAAGGATGAACCGGAACTATAAGGAAAGATAGAATGAGCACTTTGATGATTCGGAGGATTGGACTGGGGGTAATATCCAACATTCCAAAGGGAGTTACAATGATGGGGAAATGATGATGATGAATAGAATTTGAGCCTGAGACCTCAAAGTTCCTTCGCCTCTGCTGTTGACTCTGTTCGAGCTGAAAGATGAGCGCTCCCGCCGCCATTCCACTGCTGTAGTTGATCCGTGTGGTGATCAAATGCGGCGGACTGCTCCTTCCACTCTCTCCCTCGCCGTAGGAGGAGCCATCAGAAGCGGTTCGATGATGCAGATGAGTTGCGAGAAGCGGTGGCAGGGGCAAAGTGATTGGAGGCGAGAGAGGAGCTTGGATCGCGCATTGGGGTTTTTCGAGAACGTGGGCCAGCTCCTCCACGTCAGGGATGATAACAGAATCTTCGAGCGCCAAGCGAGATGGTTCTTCTGGAAGGTCTTCTTTTGAAGTCACAATGGGTGAGTTTGGAGCTTGCGGGGTTGGAACTTCTTCGCGAGATTGATTCAAATTTGAGGTCGAAGCCAACGCTGAAGCGATGAACGGAGATTGTGAGGAGGAAGCAGGAGCTGTCGCAATTCGATCTCTTGGGACCGATTGGCGGAGCTGAGGGATCTCACTCATTCGCCGCGTCGAAGTGGTAGAGTTGGAAGCATTGGGATTTTTGAATCGCATCGATGCTCTGATGGGATTGAAGTGGCGGGTTTGATAGGGGCTTATTGGCCCAAGAGTTTGAGGAACTTGAGTGCTCTGCGTGGCGCCCAGAGAGCCACCCGACCACGTGTGACGACTAATGAAACGGCGAATGGTTGAGGCGCGTTTCTTTGAATAAGAAAATCGAATTGATAAAGTTAGGATTTTCATTATTAGCAATGATTTTTCTTCGACTCTTTGAGAAAAACGAAAATTCATACCATCGCCTTCTTCGCCAGATCGTTGGTGGTGACTGGAGTGCCAACTAAGAGTTCATTTCCGGAATGTCCTCCGTATTTCTGTCCAATGAGCGGAGTGTCGCGGCCTTGTCCCGGCGGTGCTGGGGATTGAGAGGCACTTCCACGACCGCCACTTAGCCTAGAAAGAACGAAATAATAATTTTGAATCATTTTTAGAATCATTTTCTTACTCGTTCCCATCGATTCCCATCCCTCCGCCCATTGAGCCATTCTGTTGGAGTTGCTGTTGCCGCAACGACTGCTCCGTCGCCGTCTTCTTCACCGCCGAACGTCCGCCGGTCGTCGACGCCACAATCATATTGATATCCGCCAAGTCGGCGTCATCGACGCCCATCTGATGTAATGCCTCCTCCCTCTTGTCTTGCGCCGTGATGTACGCCTTCGGGTCGGCGAACACCTCCACCCAGATCTTCTGCTCCTCGGGCACGTAGGTTTTCAGCACCAAGTGAACAAATAGAGTCGGCAATGTTAGGGGGCGATCGGAGTCGGAGCGGAGGGAGATGTGACGATATCCCGCTTGAAGACCGTCCAATGGCAGGATCCTCTGTCCCAACTGCTTGCCGCTCTCGTCGTAAACGGCGAAGCGCAGGACTGCCAACTCGGGGAGCACCACTTTGCGAAAGACGAAAGGATCTTCATTGTACACAGGATTTAGCCCATTCGCCGGCACCGTCTTCGTCCTGTGCTCCTTTCGGATGGTGTCGGTGGGCAGGCCGTACATCTCCACCTCCACGTAGGTGCCCACCTTCCGCTCGCTCAAGAAGTTACCCGATATGATGCGCACCGAGCAATGAGCCGCGATCACGCCGTCGACGGGCGATTCGGAGAAGGGATCGAAGGTGCGGTCGGGACGACGCATGAAGTCGGGTTTGAGCAGGTAGCCACACTGGCCGTTATAGTCGAACTTGCCCTGGTTGAGTTGCATGCAGACGTCGGGGGTTTGGAAATTTAGAGCGACCATCTGGCAGCCGGCGTTCCAGAATATCTTAATTTTTGGAATGTTTAAAATGGGATTTGTGTTGGTTATACCTGTGGAAGGAAGTTGCTCGAATCCACTCTCGCTCCTTTTGGGTAGATCCTACTCAACTGCCGCTTATTGTAGTTCACGAACTCGGGAGCGCTGGCTTTCAATAAACCCAGTCCGGTTGACTCCGAAAAAGAGGACATGTGGAAGTGGAGATCATTGCCTCAAATTTCCAATTTTTGAATTATTAAAGGTATAAAATAATTACCTTCGGCAATATCGAAGCCGGAGAACTTCACCGGGTGAGTGTAGTTGATGAGCGAAGAGAGAAGGGGATGGATATTGGTAGTGGCACCCGTGTAGTTGTACTCGGCGAATATTCGCTCCTCCTCTTCTTTGGTGAGCACTGGCTGGAATTTGGAAACGATAAGTTTTATAATGGATGAGATAAAAAATTATTTTAAGAAGCTTTGTATTTTATATCTAAAATTTTAATGAATTTTTATTTGAAATTTCTTATAATTTATTATTTTTTATTATAAATTAAATAAATTAAAAAGAGAAATTATTTAAAAATTAATATTTTATTATTCTTTTAAAATTTAGAATAATCAAAAATTGAATAAAATATTTATAATTCTCTATTTTTGAAAAAGACAGGCTTATTTTGCTATAATTACATGCAAATAGGTTATAATTCCCAGTCATATGGCCAATTTTTACATTGCACCACATGTGCCCTCGATAGCTCAGTTGGTAGAGCGTGGGACTGTAGTGTTCGCTGAGATCCTGATGTCGCTGGTTCGAATCCGGCTCGAGGGAGTTTGTTTTTTGCATTTTCTACTCGTTCCATGGGAGAGTTAGGGCGTTGGAGGAATGATTTTAGGTAATTATTTATTAAACATTTAATAATTTATATAATTTATTTATTTTTTTAATTTTCAAGATCCGGTTCAAGGGATCAAATTTGAAATTTAAGATTTGGATTTGGATTAGTTGAATTAAGTTAAATAGAAGGTAATTTAGAAGTTTGGAAAAGTTAAAAGTGTGCTTTTAAAAATATTAGTTATTAAAAATAAAATCAAATCAATCGTTTAAATTTTCAGTGCATTTTTGGGAAATTAATGTGCATTAATCGTAAATGAATGCCTTTTTCGATTTTGATGATCTCTGCGAGCTGTTCCTCTTCGGCGCCGCGTCCAACAACGCCGCCGCAATCGAGTCGGACGGTTGGGAGCTGTTCGCATAGTTGTTACCCGATGTTCTCCTAAACGACCGCTTCTCCCTTCCCAGATTGGCCAAGAAGCCTGCCGTCCCTGCCGCTCCCACCGCTGTTGTGAGTGCAGCGGCAGCTGCCGAATCGGCGGACAAATCACCGGCGCCGAGATTTACGGAGTTGGCGCCAGAGCCGACGGTGCCAACACTTCCGCTATCAGAGGAAGCGGAGTCGAGATACTGACGCTCCCATGCAGCCAGTTGTTGTGATGGTGACTGTTGTTGCTGTAAGGAAAAATAAATCAAAGATCAGTCAGTATGGGTGAAAAGGGAAGAGTTATTAGTTTGTTAGGAGTTTTTTGAACAATGAAATTAATTTCTTAAAATAAGAATCGTAATTTTTGCCTAATCAAATGAATTAAGATAAATCTTAGGATATCATTCAATTCGATTTTTGGCTCTTTTTGAAAATAGATTTATCATTTTCGATATTTTCGAATTTAGGGAAATAGTCGTAGGAGCGAGAAGCGAAAGGTGAGGAGGGAAGTCTTAGAAGATGTGTTAGAAATGTGCAACATAGGATAAGTTCATTTTAACTCTCAAATATCTCTTAAATCATTAGCTCAATGGGTTATTTATGGACGTCGTTATTTTTACTTAGATTAACCTGTACCTTTTTCGCGAATCCCGACGATTTGAGTTTGCTGATGAAGTTCGTCTGTTTCAACTCCGGATGAGCCTCGTCGTTCTCTTTGTCACCTGGAATTGTCAGTCTTTATATTACTTTTGAATATTATAAAATTTAAATTTCAAGAAATTATAAATTTTATTTGTATTTTTCCTAAATAAAAATTACTAAAGTTAATATTTTAAATTTTTATTTTAAAAATACGTTAAAAATTATAAAATTTATATTGCAACTTTGCACCAAAGGTCGCAAGGACACTAACATGGTACCTTGATGGTAAAGATTTTACAAATAAATTGGGAGCTTGTTACATTAAAATCATAAGAAAAATCAAAGTTTGAATCAAAATCGGGTTAAAATATTCAAATCGACCCACCACTTCCTGATCCACCCCCACTTGGCGGGCTCTCCACACTCGCGGAGGTGCTCGCGACAGCGGAAGTTGCTCCGACGGTAGCTAGCGGTGTAGGGGCCATAGAGTCCTGTTCGGGGTGGGCTCGTTGATCGCCGGCTAAAAGACAATATTCAATTGGGTCAAATAAATTGATTGGTGGTAAAATTTGAAGGTAAAAGATTTGTTAGATATGTGGGAAAAACAGACAGAACAAAACTTATAGGAGAAATTTGGGAAAATTATAAATTAAATAAATTTTAAAGGATTTGAAATAAAATTTTATAATCATTTAAATATCAAATAATTTTTAGAAATTATTAAAAGTATTTATAAAAATTATTTATCGAATTAAATTGTAAAATTAAACATTGAAAGCTGAAAGCTGAAAGAGGAATGTAAAGCTGAAGAAGTGCAGGAAAAAATTGAAGTGCTTGGAAAGCGAATAGATTAAGAAGAGAGCACGAAGAAATCATTTACACAAATGCACCACAATATTCTCAGCTGTGAATCGGAAGAATTGGAAGAATTTGAAGAAGTGAAAAGGAGACCAGACATCCTTTTTCCACTGAATGACCTTGAATAGGCGATACGGATTCGTGTGGTGGCTGTTGCGGAGGCGGTGAATACGAATCCGTCGTTGTCGATTTTAGTGAAGAAGAAAGCACTCCTCTCAGCGGAGTTCTCGGAGTCACCTGCGCCGTCACCGTGCCCGACGACGTGGAGCCCAGACCGGAGCTACTGCGCTGCGATCCCTGACGTTCGATTCCCAGTGCAGCGGAGACGAAAGCGTTTAACCCAACCACTCCGCTTCCAACACTGCAGCCTCCGACTTGCATCTCCGAGTGCCGTTGTTGGATCTGTTGGTGTTTTGGACCCACCGTCGTGGATGAGCTATTGGGATTGGAAGAGGAGCCGGTGAATGCGGAGAGGAGAAAAGACTTTGAGATGTCGATGGAGTTGCGAGGAGAGGAGTTGCGTGAGGAAAGGGAGGATCCACTGCCGCCGACGCCGCCACTGGAGCCGCCGAGGCCGGCGATCGCCATCAGGCTTCTCGGCGAGTACTTCGTCGACGACGTCGAAAGCTTATGCACCGGCAACTGCTGTAGATGTGAGTGGTGCGATGGTTGTGGCGTTGGCTGACGCGTCTGCTCCTCGTTTTCATCGTCATAATACCCTCCTCCTCCTCCACTACTCCCCATCTCTCCAATGTCAGTGTCACCGTAGTCATAGCTCGACTGCGGGTCGTAGTCACTCCCCGGATGCGACGAAGATGGATAGGAGGAAGGGAGACATGAAGCTGCTGTGCCGGTCGTCGCCGCACGACTCCGGCAGTGTCGACGACGGTGAGTGTCTGGAAGTGGGAGGGGATTGAGAGTAGAGAACCTTTATCTTTTAAGTAGGTGCTTCTATGTGCTTAGACATCAGAGAACAGCTTGAGGAGAAGGGAGGAGATAAGAACTCAAGATCAGAGCAATCCAAAACCAAGGAGAATGGAGAAGAAACTATAATGACGCTTAGGCTGTTAGTGGCTCTAAGTTGCCCGAGAAGCGAGATAGATTGAGAGGTTATAATGCACAATGATTCCAACAGCGAAATCAGAGCAATGCAAGCTAAAATAATTAACAAAAATTTCAATGCACTCTCAATCATTCCAGTCTCTATCACTAATCAAAGTAGTGTAATTGTAATGAACCCACGTGGCGACACAACATCCTCGCCCACAACTTCGGGAGTCTCGGTCAACTCGTCCTCCTCGTCGAGTTTGCCTTCGCGAAGGAACTGCTCCATTTGGTGTTTTTCCAGGTCGGCTTTCAGCCGTTTATTTTTGATCAGGATCTTGCGTCGCAGGCGGTTCGGCGATGGCAGTGGAGTACCGGGCTCGAGCTGAATTGGATTTAGATTTTATGAGATTTAAATAGATTTAAAAGTATCTCACAGGGAAATCATCGAGCGGCTTTGTGAGCAGCATATCCCCGAGAATCTCCATGCAATACTTCGCCATCTTCAACTGATTCGACTTCGAACAGTGATTTTCGAACGAAAGGATCAGTGGGAAATCGATCCTCGCAAATGCAGTGTCCCTGATCTGCAACAGGACGTCACGGAAGAACACATCCGTGCACATCGCCTTTCCGTGGGTGATAATCGGCTCTCCCTTGTTCTCTCCCGTCCCATCCCAACAATCCAGCTCAATGCACCGACATCCGGAGAGGAGAACCTGGCGGTAGATTTCGGTGGAGGACTTGCCGCCATATTGTCTGCCGATAAGGTAGGTGTTATGGGAGGAGTTGATGTAGTAGTGACACAGAGGCTGGTCCATGTCTTGGTAGAGCTGGATGCGGTCGAGGAAGACGGGAGAGTTCTCGTCGGACATCAGGAAACGGAGGAAACCGTCGCCGGACATTTTTCCTGAATTGATAACAATAAAAAATCAAGTCAAAAATATCAAAATAAAGTTTTAAAAATTTAAATTAAACAATAAAATAAATTATGGCTCAAATATTTTTTCAATGGAAAAGTATTAATTTGTCCCAATTGAGGAAATATGTATAATGGTTTTCAGCTGAACCCGTCAACGTCTGAATGGCTCAATGGTAGTGGGTCCTGTCAAAATTTTGATTGGGTTCGATTCCACTCCTATGTTTCTGCATTTCTTCTAATCATACAGGGACGGAGTTCTATGAGGAATATGTGGTCTGTTCGGATGATTACTGATCGAAAACCTCTAATTCGTACTATAAACTTCTGAGAACTCGTTTTATTTTATTTAATTTTTGGAATTTTTCCAATTTATTTTTGATAAAATTAATTTCAGTATAATGCAGATTGAAATATCGGTGAAATAGTTCCCACCTTGAGCGATATAGCTTTCGTCCGACTCGTATTTGGCAATCAGTTGTTGCACCCGTTCGTTGTCGAAGATCGGAAAGAGGATTTCGTTTAGCCGAGGGTCACGTTGGTCTTCGTTGAGGAAATTTGTGAGTCGATCTTTTGTCAAATATTCCTTCTGGCCGGACCTGCAAAAATAAAGCATCAATTAATCCATAAGTTATCAGTTATTTTTGATATTTTATTTGTGTTATTTAATTGGTTTAATTTAGGAAGAAAAATAAAAAAAGTAATCATTTATTTATTTTGAGACTTACAATTTGACGAAAAGCTCTTGAACGTCCGTTCTCGGGCACACCTTATGGTATAGGCGAAGGAATTTCTCGAAGGTGAACAATTGAACATCCAGATCTTCTCGATCCTTTAAAAACAATTAATTTAGTCTATTAATTTAATAAAATCAGTCCTATAGAAAAGAAAGAATCACATCATTTACAAAACAATATCAGACCTTCTTTTTCCGCGGAGTGCGTGTACCACGGCACTTGTAGAATGACGACATCGACTTCGTCCAGCTCTTTGCCACGCGTTTTACGACGAACTACAAAATTCACGATACTATCACAACAACAAAACTCAAAGTTTTTAACAAATGATAAAGGAAATATTTGGAAGTCACAACAAACGAACATTTTTATTTAAATGAAAGGCATACCTTATCGCCACCGAGACCCAAGTCGATAAGGCACTTGTGGACCATTTTGTCCGGTTTCCCGCTGGCGATGAAGGTCTTGATTATGTTCCGGAGAGGGATTCGACCCCGCTCGTTCGTCGCAAGGCAAAGAGAGCGCCAACTGAAATTTAATTGAGATAAATTTCTCAAATTTTTTAAGCTTATAATTTTATTATTATTTTCGAAAATTATTTTTTATAAATTTCTTTTAATTTATTATTTAATTTTTTAATTATTTTTCTAATTATTTTCAAAAATACTTTATTTTGCTTGAATTTAATTTTTAATAAATTTGAAAATATCTCTAAAATTTACTGTTTCTGAATGCAATGCATGGGGCAGGCATGTCGAAATTTGTAAGACTTTAGAAAGTCGTTGATCGTCTGACGCCACTCCCTCGCCACTTGAACACTTTTGGCTATCAGGAAGAGACTGCTGACATTCACCAAATCCTGTCCATAGGTGATCCATATGGTCCGCTCTTCCACCGACTCCTTCATTCCTCGCTGTTCCAAGTCGAAGAGCACCCGTGCGTCTTTGATCGTGCCGGAGTGGCGCGCCTCCCATACCTTTAATTGTGTGATTCAAATGATAATTGGAATGAATCGTTGGAGTGAGTGTGCCCACTTGAGTCAAATCCAACAGTCCCGCGTCCTTGCCCTTCGGCTCCCACACCAAGTAGAAGCCGTACTCTTCAATTCGGCATACACACGACAGGTCCAGAGTGTTCGTCTCGTCGTCATAGCGATCGAAGGTGTCGCCGGCTAGCAGGAGCTCCGGTATCCGGTTGCTTTTGAATTGGTAGTCTTTGACGGAAGTCGTAGACATCATCATCGCACAATTTTGGGATTTCGATAGTGAAGACTACTGACCACTGCCGTCGGAAAGTCTCGCCACCCAATAGAGGATGAGGAGATGGAAAGGATGTTGAGCGTCTATTTTGTAGTTGAATAATAGAGGGAATATGAAATGGCCTAAAAATCAAAATTTAAATAAAAATACGAATGGGAAATCAATACTAATATGGAAAAAGAATAAAGAGATATGATTATTGGACTCTTAATAAATAATTATCACTCTGAACGAAGAGACCAAGAATCCAAAATCAGTTAATGTAAATTTTCCGTTTAAATTGATTGTTGAATATTTAATAAATTATTTAATTTTTATATTAATTTAAAGGAGTTACTGAAAACCACTTTAAGTAGTAATTTTTAAGTGAATTTTTCCCTCTAAATAATGAAATCCAAAAAAGATTCTCGGAAGAATTTGGAGATTTTTTGATATGGGTCCAAGAGGTGAACATTTGAAATCCGGAGTCGAGGTTATATGGTGATTTTCGGGTGTTTACGTGGGGATTGTGCAAAGTGTCGGGTGGACCCAAAAGTCCGAAGATAAAAATTGCTCAGCTCAATGCGTGGATTTCCTAAGTGGGTCGGCCGGGCAAAACCCACGCACAATAGCCGGTATGAAAGAGTACTTAAAAGGGGGATTTCAGTATTTCTCAAATTTAAATAAATAAAATTTATTAATTTAACATTTCAATTCATTTAATTGTTATTCATTTGGGCTTTTGGTTTAATTACATACCAAATAGAAAATAAATTAAAATAATGGTTAAAATTTGAAGACATTACAACAAACCCTTCCGAACTGGACAAATTGGGCGGAAATGGGGGAATGTATTGAAACTTGAATTTCAAATAACGACTCATCATCCATTGACTCCTGACGTTTTGATTGATTGTTTTTAAACTGACAGTTAATTACGAAGAACGATAGGAGTAAGTGAGAATTAAATTTATCACTTTATAAAAAGGGAAATGGATAGAATTTTATCAAAAAAGTAAAATTTATTCATCTAAAATTTCCAGAGTAAATCAATTGGATGTCGAATAAAAATGTGGAAAAGAAGTATATGAAGAAAATGGGAATATATTGGGAGTGGTGGTGAAGGAAGTAAACATTATTGACAAAATAAATTAATTTGCCGAATGGCAACAGCTCTCTCCCGACCTAAGAAACTTGGGGCGGGGATAGGGAAGCGTTTCCAAGTTTCCTACTTCCAATATGTCCCATCTTTGCTCCATTTATTCGCCATTGCCTCTGAAGGTCTCCTCAGAAGAAGCGGAAAAATAATTCTCCTCACCAATAAATCCCATTTAAGCAAACAAACAAATGTACACACACAACTCAACGGCTTTTGAAACCTCTCACTCTTTGTTCCAAAAAGGAGAACGGAAGTGCTAAGGAGAAAGCTGGGACTGAATGATTGTGTGTGCATGAGTGAATGTAATGTGGTGTGGAGTGCCGTGGAATGCGATTTTCCGGTGACAACACACACACGCACAAAACACTCTAAACTCGCTTTCATCAATCTTTCGATTCTCAACTCTTAGCGCTCATCGACGACGTCGTCACCGCCGGCGAAGGCACATATCCCAGCCGAGAAGGGGGAGATTAAATGCCAAAACAAAAAGAGCAGCCGAGTGTTATTGATGCTTTGGCTCGGCTGGACGTCAAGTCGCTCAATAGGGAGATATACTCACTCACTCTCTCTCCATTCAACACATGGGAAGGGGAAACGCGTATCAACGCTATATCAAGTGTATGGGAGCAAGGGAAAGAAGGAATGAGGGAAAAGAGTGCGAGAAACTAACCAATAAATTCTGAACAACACACATTCATTCACTCACATCACTCCGTTCATCTCTTCTCAAGGAGAGAGACGCAGACTCTCTCCCCCTCTCCCATTCAAGGAATGTTAGGGAGGAAAAACGCTATACACAACGGTCCCTCTTGTTTGATTGAGGCTAGACACACAGGTTGGATGGGAAAGCTCCATAAAAGTCATAGTGAGAGAAGGAGGGAATGTGATTCTCTTTTTGCACACATTCCACACCATTCCTGTCTCCTTTGGCCATGAGCTCTCCGCTAAATGAGAGAAAACTCCCAAAGAAAATAGTGCGAACAGACATTCTAACTCCGTTAACAAAAGACTTTTTGAAGTTGAGTGGAGAGTCTACGCGACACTTCCGCTAGACATCCACAGCCAAAGGGCAATTCAACACTGTGCCGTTCTTGTTTCTTTTTGCCATATCCAGACATCCCGCTCTCTTTTTAAATTGAATATTTTGAGATTGGATAGAGATTATTATATATATCTGTGTAATAAAAACGTAATCCACAATGCACATAAAAAGGAATGCACTCAATGCGGGTAGGAAATATGGGAAAAGGAATTTAAAAGCACATTTTAAATAAATTCTAGGGTATTCTAAGGTGTATAAGTTCGGAATAAGTAGCTCGTGATAGCGTTGGATCTTTGATATTAAAATATGTAATAATGAAGATTTCCGTCATTTCAGAGACATAAAAACTAGATATAGCCAGACTAACTAAAAGATGATTGTATAATTGGTTCTTATTTAAAGCTTGTTGCAATAAGAATGGGAGTTAATGAGAAGATTATTCCAAAAATAGAATGTTCGACTAGAATCTGAAATAGAGGAGCGATTTGTTGTCAAAATCCAATGCAAATTGCTGTCAACGGAAGATGGACCTCGGAAATTTAACAACTTTCATCTTGGTAATATACTCATCATCTCAATAATTTAATTATTTCAAATATGAATCAAGCGTAGACGGATTGCTATCTGACGGACGAACACTGAATAGCCATTTTCTCCTTGGCTAAATTACGCTATGAATATGCCTATAGACGTTGGCGGGGTGATTTTGACTCCAATTCCAACCTCCAACCATTCCATTTCCATTCCAACCTCCAACCAATTCCAACCGACCTCCGAGATTGGATGAGGAACAAAGAGAGTTTTTATTATTATTTATTATGGAAACTACGGCTTGAAAAGCTTAAAGGAAATAAAGGAATTCCTTTTCTTTATATCCTTTCAGTTTTGGGGAAATTTGCTTTACTATCAATGCATTACAATGCTTGAAAAATGCTGAGTGAAGGAACTAGCAAGAGGGAAGAATTTTCTTCATTTATTATATGATTTGAGCATGAGAGCATTGTAAACGGAAGTGGACGAAAGGAAAGGTTATAAATTAGATTAGACATTTTTACTTCATGTTGGAGAGAATCAGTGGTTAATTTATTCACAAATTTCGTTCATCTTTTGTCAGAAGAGTGTGCATTGGAGCCACTCTTCCGGAGGTGTCCATGAAATTTTAAGGAGTAAAATAGAGAATTATCATATGGGATCTATTTAGAAAACTCGGACTGTAGAGCTTTGGCACACTTGGATAACAATATTTTAGGCAAATTAATGACCAAGTATATAAGATTTTCACTACAAAATTCATAATAACAGCATATCGATTTAAGGGAGAGATAAAAGGTAAAAAGGAAAGAATAATACGAACAAAATTAAAACGTCCAATAAACGCAAATAAATAATTCAAAGGAACTCTTCTGTTCTTTGAGGAGAGAGATTCCCTCCTTCTCTTACATATTCTAGGTTTATTGGATATTTTCAGCGTTTTCGAGCGAGGACAAAGAAATCGCAAAGACGATTATATCGTAATTAAAATAAAAAATTTGGTGATATATTGATATTTTAAGAGAAAATATTTATATAAAGGAGCGGCAGCTTGTATATTATTGAATCTACCAAAATGATTCATCCCATTTATTGATTCTCAAATGAAAACGTCTTTTCGATTCAATGGCAGAAAGAGTGAGAGTTAGCAGCTTAATTTTAGATGCCTCCGACACAAAATCGAAGACTACATAAATAAATTTTAACGGGGTATAGACCAAAAGAAAAGAAGAAGAGAACACTTCGAAACCGGACGATCAAAACTAAAGTGTGTGTGGAGCAAGTCAGTTGAAAGAGAGGTTAACAGCGGGAGGGAAGAATGTTGTTGTCAGATTCGATTAAAAACGATGAAGGGAAATGTGTGTGTGGAGGGAAGAAAGTTTTATTGGGTGGCGGCCACTCTTTCGCCTTTCACTCATCTTCTTGGTTCACCCATGTTTCTCGTTTCCTCCTTCTTTCATCATCACATTCATCACATTTTCGTGATTGCGGATGGTAAATGTTATTATTAGATGAGGAGTATCAGATTGAAATTCGGCTATTGATTTTCGATTTTCGAGAATAAAATGAGAAGAAATATTAGGGAATAAACTGGTTCCGATTTGAGAAATTGATATTTTTTGGAAAGAGTTTGACAGATTAACACTATCAACAAAAGTTTATAAGTTTTTCAAATTTTCAAAAATTTTTAAGTTTTTCAAGTTTTTTCAAAAACGTTTTCAAGTTTTTCCAAAAAGTTTTCAGGTTTTTAGAAAAGTTTTTAAGTTTTACAAGTTTTTCTAAAAAGTTTAAGTTTTTCAAAAAAGTTTAGAAGTTTTTAAGTTGTTCAAAAAAGTTTTTAAGTTTTACAAGTTTTTTCTAAAAAGTTTTTAAGTTTTTCAAAAAAGTTTAGAAGTTTTTAAGTTGTTCAAAAAAGTTTTTAAGTTTTACAAGTTTTTTCTAAAAAGTTTTTAAGTTTTTCAAAAAAGTTTAGAAGTTTTTAAGTTGTTCAAAAAAGTTTTTAAGTTTTACAAGTTTTTCAAAGAAGTTTTCAAGTTTTAAAAAATGAGTAAAACGCTGAAAAATCAACGTAAAAGCCTATAGAATCGAAACTTTTATTGCTCGACTTCGGTGTAATGAATGAAGAAAATCCTGCCGTTTGGCGCAATGTTTCTCTTTGTCACCATTTATGTGTTTCTCTCCTCCGTCTCTGTCAAAGAGATATCGGACCAGCTTTAGCCATTGTTGTCTCTCTTGCTTTGGTGTCAATAAAGAACTTCCGTCTCTGATCTCTCTGTTGCTCTGGGAATTGGTGCTTCGGCACGCTTCACTTGGTAGCGGAGAATGGTTAGTAGACTTCCAAGCTCTTAAACGATCCATCCAGTAGTGAACACAATGATGAGCAATCTTCTCTTGCAAATGTCGCAAATGTCTGCGCAATTGGAAAAGGCTAAGAAGCGATTGGACAGGATTGAAGCGAATGGACGGAGGAACACAGCGACACAGCCGAATACGTCTCTCGATGCACCTTTCGCCAAACCATCCCAGTCGAGACCGGCGATAAGGGATCCGACGCTTCACGAATGCCTCAAGATGATGAAACAAGCAGCTGAAGGTCAGAGATTTGCCGCCGTCGTGAACACAGTTGAGAGTTTGCGTGGAACTGAGGGAAGATCTCAGATTGCTGCTTACTTCTCTAATTTCGAATCCATGACTCGTGGCTGGTCCTCTGAGCAGCGAGCTGATTTTCTCTCGACTCGTCTCTTGGAACGTGCAAAGACAATCTATGATAGTCTAAATCGTATTCAGCAGAGTGACTATGCGTTCATCAAGGATCGTCTTCTCAATACGAATGCTAGCACGACATTCATCCGCCTCACGGCTCAGAATGAATTGATGAACGGCGTGCGACCGAAGGAGGGTGAATCTATCTACGACTACGGCCTACGGATTCTGCAAGTAACACGAGACGCATCTATCGACCCGAGGAAGCAATCGAAGATTTGGCAACTGGACAGTTTATTCGTTATGTCGACGATCCGGTGATTTGTCGAGCAACGGTGATGTTCCGCGGACAGCTCGGATTCTACGATCTCCTGGATAAAGCGTCTGCCTTGAGGGAGATGAGTCTTGCGCCGTGCGATGGAAGTGGATCCAATGGAAGGACTTCTAAGCAATTAAGCGAAGATCATCGGCCTATTCTTGGTAAATGCTGGCTCTGGGACGAGAGTGGGAACGTAATGCGAGAAGCGGGATCTCCGGTGTCAAAGACGGATCTGCTCGGAAAAGCTCGACCGAAAGAAACGCCTATGCCGTCGAACGAAATCGCGAGGAACGTCTCGATCGATGGATGTTGCCAACCAACAGGATCGAATAGAGAACCGCTGGATGTTTCGATTCATCGAGGAAAACCTTTCTCCGAGTTCGATTTGCCAAAGTCATTCTATGGAATTGACATTGATGAGATTGAACGTCAAGCCGGTCCTCCTACGACTACAATTGCCAATTGTTTCGGATCATTCGAGAACGGTGCAAGTTCAGGCGTCTTAATAGGACAATGCGCGTGGACCCAATCAGATGATGACTTTCTTCTTGGTAGGAATGAGCGGAAATCGATCGATCGGCTTGTTAACATCCCGGAGGAATGTTTATTTCCAGAGGAGGTGAAGCAGCATCGAAGCGATTCGCTAAATGATCCGCTTATCCCACAAGATCTGGTTGACAAGGAGGAGACATCGCTCGTGACAACTGATGTGGCTACAAAAATCAGAGTAGAAGACTCCGCCGTGGATACACTTCATTTGATGCCAAAGTTGAAGGCTCGTTGCTCAGATGACTTCACCATCCCGGAAGATAATGAAACATTGATGAACCCGAGTGTTGAGACACTTGATCGTTGTGAGGTCGCGTCCTCAATTCAACGTTGTGCCACTGAAGCTTCGACCTGGTTTCTCACGGCTCGAATTGACAATAAAGATTGTTGGGCTTCATGCCGCCATCTTCATCATCAGAATATCGCCAAGGCAGAGGGATTGCAAGGAAGACCACCGGAGGGCAGCCAATGTGCGAACTAGCCAATGTGTAAGATGATCTGCATCAACCAGAAAATCAAAATTGCAACGTACTTGTTGAGATCGAATGCCGCAGAGCATCGATTTGCCGGGTTAAAGGCATTTTTGTCTGAATGTCACAAGTCCCGAGGATCTCAAATCCGCAAGAAACACTCCCGCTTCGAGATGCAAGGACAAGGCACGCCGCCGTGAAGAACTCGCGTGGAAGCGATTCCTGAAGAGAGGGGGTTGTAATGAATGAAGAAAATCCTGCCGTTTGGCGCAATGTTTCTCTTTGCACCATTTATGTGTTTCTCTCCTCCGTCTCTGTCAAAGAGATATCGGACCAGCTTTAGCCATTGTTGTCTCTCTTGCTTTGATGTCAATAAAGAACTTCCGTCTCTGATCTCTCTGTTGCTTTGGGAATTGGTGCTTCGGCACGCTTCACTTCGGTGTTATTTTTATTATTTCGTTTACTCGGGATAAATGTCACTTTAAATTGCGCCCAAACCAAACTGACTCATTATTCGAACCTCAGAACTCTAGAATAATAATCCCAACATTCATATCGAACCAACCAAACAATCGAACGTAACTAAAATCAGACAAAAAAGTCTTTAATGAAGCACCTCATCTTCAGTCTCATTCTTGATTGATCATTATGTCATTGTTTCTACCTTTCAGGTCAGTCGGAGTCCAAGGACAAGAAGACCTACACACTCGGGAAGAAGGAGGCGGCTGACGACTAAGACTCTTGCTTGATCTTGGGGAACGAAATATTGGAAAATGGAAAAATTTCGAAACAATTATTGCATTTTGCTGTTGATTAAATAAAGTATCGTTTCAATCGTCAATTTTATTCAACCATTAAAGCGTTTATTCATTAAAGCACCAGAAAATAATTTGAGACCAAAATTGCGATGATCAAATCTGACTATGCTTTCTCAACATTTATTTTCATTCCCATTCAAACTCTCTCCAATATCTCCCAAAGAAACTGTCGCAACTGCTCCGCCTTCCCTCGATCTTCCACACGCAGTCGTCCATTGTGTGTCATCACCACCTCGTTCAGTCGCAACCACTTCAACGTGTTGTAGATGCTGTCGCTGTTCAAACTGTCCACGAAGAGACTATCGCCGAGCACATTCGATCGACGACCCCTCTGCTCCAGACCGTCCACATCGCGCGCGTACTCAAGATCCGTCGCGTAGTGAGGCGGTGGTAGTGGATCATTGGCCGCGTTGAGCAGAAGGAGGAGATCGTTGAGCACTAGGAAGATCGTTTGGACGAAGGGCGCGAGGATCTTGGCGTAGAAGTGGAGATCGAATTTCCTCGGGTTGGGCAGAGATGGGTCGGCAGGGACGAGTTTCTCGAGAGCCTTGTGAATTTCGACGCTTTGATCATCGAGTGGCTGAAATTAGTGAATTGATTACATTTATTGATTAAAATTAAACTCACACTGCATATCAACACCTCACACTGCAGCAATTCACAGATGGCCATCGCTCTTTCAATGCATTTCTCAAGATCCAACTCCCTCTTCTCATTCCCATCTTCGTTGTGAAGCGAGAGAATCGCCATTGCCGCAATTGAGATCATCGAGAATGGCGCCATGGCGGAGTTCCTGTAGTAGGCCAGACCAATGGAGCATCGGAGCAGTTGGATGGGATTGTAGACTTGAACTTCCACGGTTAGCGGATCGGTGGGATTGACAGGATCGGCGACCGGCTGGAGACATAGGAGCTGTTGGGTGTTGAGATGAGCAATGGCATTCTGAAATTTCACACTTTAAATATGCGCCATTTTGACCTAAAACCCACATTGAACAATCGAATCACTCCCTTCATTCCCTCCTCATCCAATCCCACAACATCCATTTCGGCGGAGAAGTCTTTCAGCTCGGCGATCAGCCACTCCAGGTCGCTAATGAAGAGTGCTGTCGGTGCTGGCATTGTCCTGTACTTGCTCAGGAAGAGGAGTGCGACCAAGCCGCTTCCAGTCACTGCCAGTCGGTGTTGCGCCTCTGCAAATTTCATAAGTTACATCCATATTGAAATTGGAAAAGGCTTACGATAGAGCATGTCATATACCACCGCCCGGAACATCATCTTCTCGGCGTCGACGAGCGGTGTCACCGCCTTCTCTGGATCGTGCCAGGGCAGGAGCTCCTGATAGTAGTGCCGTTTGGGTTGCCACGCCAAATTCACTTCGAGTCCTTCGTTGTCAAAACGCGTCTTCAATCGCATCAAATGCTCCTTTAGACTGATCGGCTCGCCGAAGTGGATGACCACATCGCCGCATTGGTGGGCGCGTGCCGAGAAGAAGAAGTACTTGAGCAGTTGCCACACACTCTCGCGCTTCCCCTTGCCCAACGAGTTGCCGAGGAGTTCGCGGTTGAAGGTGGGAGCCTCGGGAGCGGCGTCGAAGGCGATGCTCACTGTCACCAGCTGGACGTCGGCGATGGTAGGGTCTCGTAGTACGGCTTTCACAATTGTGGAGATCAGGCCTTTCTTGGGTAGAAGGGTTTTGCCGAATCGACTCCTGAAAATGAAGTGGATTATTTTATTGGAATTTTTGAGAATTTATTAGGAATACCGATTGGCTACGTTAAATTTAGTCGATTCGTCGGTTCTATAGGCTTTTAGGTGTATTTTTCAGCATTTTAATCATTTTTTGAAACTTGAAAACTTTTATGAAAAACTTGCAAAAACTCAAAAACTTTCTGAAAAACTTAAAAACTTTTATGAAAAACATGCAAAAACTCAAAAACTTACTGAAAAAACTTAAAAAACTTTTATGAAAAACTTGCAAAAACTCAAAAACTTTCTGAAAAACTTAAAAACTTTTATGAAAAACATGCAAAAACTCAAAAACTTACTGAAAAAACTTAAAAAACTTTTATGAAAAACTTGCAAAAACTCAAAAACTTTCTGAAAAACTTAAAAACTTTTATGAAAAACATGCAAAAACTCAAAAACTTACTGAAAAAACTTAAAAAACTTTTATGAAAAACTTGCAAAAACTCAAAAACTTTCTGAAAAACTTAAAAACTTTTATGAAAAACTTGCAAAAACTCAAAAACCTTCTGAAAAAACTTAAAAACTTTTATGAAAAACTTGCAAAAACTTAAAAACTTTTTCGAAAAACTTAAAAACTTTTTGAAAAACTTGAAAAAACTTAAAAACTTTTTTGAAAAACTTAAAAACTTTTTGAAAAAAAACTTGAAAAAACTTAAAAACTTTCTTGAAAAACTTAAAAACTTTTCGAAAAACTTGCAAAACTTAAAAACTTTTTGAAAAACTTAAAAACTTTTTTGAAAAACTTTTTTTAATGATTAAAATGCTGGAAAAATACACCTAAAAGCCTATAGAGTCGATTCGTCCCAACTTATTAGTCGGATTGGAACAAAAACAAAAGAACGGATAAGTTATCAATCATTGGATTTTAAATTGTTTTTTATCCCCAATTTTCTTTAAAAATCCATATATGGACACTTTACTCAATTTTGGAGTCAAAAATTTTAAAAAATATTTGTAAAAGTTCCAAATTTTTTGCGGCTTCATACATGGTTTTCCACTCATTTGTTACTTCAATATCTCTCAATAATTTCAATCCAATAATTACAATTCAGCGTTGGTTGCCGAAAAGTCATTAGATCTCTATTTCATGGGCTAAAACGGAGCCAAAAGACCTAGCTTAGTTTTCGGCTAATGATTTAGGCATTGGTTTGCTCGAAAACTCGCAAAGAAACATGCCTAATAAGCCTACAAATCATGTTTCTGTTATTATAGTGACTATAATAACAGAATCATATTTTAGGCTTATTAGGTATGCTTTCTTAGCGGTACTACTGCACTTTAGGACCAACCTTTTTTCACCTAAGGGTCCCCCCTGATGATTTTTTTGAAATCTCATTAGTACCAGTAGTACCTTCTTAGCAAGTTTTCGAACAATTTCTTTCTAGAAAAAATTGGGAAATTTTATAACATGTAATGTTTGGAATATACCTAAGGGTCGATAATATAGACCCTACCTTTGGTACCTTCCAAACATTGCACGTTATAAATTTTCTTGAAATTTTCCCAAATTCAAATTTGGTAATGTTCCTCAGTTGATTTAGAAGAAAAATTTGGGATTGGGGCAAGTCGGGATTTTTACAATTGAAGAAATCTACTTTCCAGCACATTGGGATCCTAAGCTTAGAATTCCACGTGGACAAGTTGTCGCG